>Ga0187866_1000079_pt1 | contig 127040 bp, 100 predicted proteins | sample June2016WEW_11_1_3_FD_133013 | JGI IMG/M metagenome (GOLD analysis project Ga0187866, IMG submission 133013) | Peatland microbial communities from SPRUCE experiment site at the Marcell Experimental Forest, Minnesota, USA - June2016WEW_11_150 | ecosystem: Environmental > Terrestrial > Soil >... | reverse complement strand
CGAGAATATGGGCAAGACCTATCAATACATCTTCAGCGAATGGCTTCCCGCCTCGCGCTACAAAATCGACAATAAGGCCTGCTGTTTCGAGCAATACGCCCCGAGGGAATGGATGAACCGCCCCGTCTATATCTATATCCCCATCGTGCCGAAATAGGCGATATCCTAAAAAGCAGACAACCCGTTCTTATTGCTTCTAATGCTATTCGCATTTGAAGACGCGGAAAGAATGCGGCTTGATTGTCATTTTGAAAGCCATCTTATCTGGCACCGGCGCTGGCTGTCCGAATCGTCTCGGCTGGGTCACTACCCCATCGCCTGTGAGTTCCTCGCCGGTTAATACATCGCCCAGCTTGCTTACTCGCTTATCCGCCACAATCTTTACGTCAACCGGTTCGTTGCGGAACGACTCCACGATAAACGTGTCATTATCATAAACGAACATCGATACCTGGCTTGGGCCGTCCAATCGGACATACATATCTTTCGCCAGCACGGCCCTGATTTGAGTCAGGACCTCCGCGGGCAGGTTGTATAAGTCCCCGTAGTTATCCGGAATCGTCAGGATATACAATCGGCTGTTGCCGTAATCCGCCGAATGTAAAACAGGATAGCCATTGCCGCTCGCCAGGCACGAAATCTCTTCCCACGAATCATTGGTAAGGTATTTAATCTGCGGAATTATAATCTCTTGTTTAGATTCACATACCGGGCCAAATCGACGCTGAAATTGGAATTGTTTAGCGCGTGCCTTTTCGTCGCCTATTCTCAATTCGACGATGTCCTCTATCCCCTTGCCCTGCAGTGCCTTATACAACCCGGACGTGATTACGACCGTTTTGCCGTCAACTAACTGTTTTTTGATTTTAGCCACTATTTTCTTGTCGAACTTAGCCGACTCGGTCAGGAATATCACGTTGGCCTCCGCCGGGAATTCAGGCATCAAATCCATCGGTATCCCGCACATACCAATATAGTTGTGCAGGAAATCCTCTCCCACCGAATGATATGGCTTATAACTCTTCACCCCGACGGGGTTGCCGAGCTTGCCTAAAAATTTATCAACCAGCTCAAAACTATATCCCGCTGGTCTGGCCATTGTTGAAGGCGTCACCGTCCTGCCGTCAGCCAATTTTATCGGCTGCATCATCTCATTGTAATCGAAGCTCGTCTGTCCCCCCTGCCACGCCGCTCGCAGGTTGTCGGGGATAGGCCCAAACGCCCTGCGGAAATCAAAAAGCGTAATCTCCGGCGCCTTGGCGAACAGCGTCAGCCACAACTGCTCCGCATACCGGTCCATATATCTCATCGCGCCGGTATCAACCCACCCGCCGCCGTTGCCGCCCGGCTTTATGTTCTCGAAATACCGATATATCAGATAACTCTCGTATTGCTGAAGGTGCTGGTCCGTATAGACCGGGTCTCTCGTCTCTGTCCCCGTGTATATCCCGTCAAAAATCTTCGGCTGCGACTCAAGATTAAACCCGCATCCCTGGAAATGCTCATACCAGTTCGGGTACTTGATTACCATTTTCACCTTCGGATTCACCACCTTTGCAGGCCCAACCACCAGGTTTCTCGCCGCCCCTTTCATCAGGTCAATCCTTAATTCCGACCAGCTTTTGTCGCCCTTGGCCTTGATGCACGATTCGCATTTGCAGTTGGTAAAGAAAAAATCGTCTAAGATGACCTCATCGAATAATTTCGCCGTGTATTCAGCTATCTCTTTCACCCGTTTGCGCGATTCGGGCCTGGTATAACAAAACGTCTGGAAGCGGTTACTTTCCATCACCGTAAATGTAATGCCCCCCGCCACCTCAACGCCTTTATCCTCGAAAAATTTCTTCGCCGCCAATACCGTATTCACATCCACCAGTACTGTGTCGCGGTGCGTCTCCAAATAAATTTTATCGACCTTCACCTGCCTCGATATCTCGTCCCAGCGTGTCGCCAGCCAGTTGGCGTCGCCCATCTGGTTGACCTCCTGCGCCCTGCAGTAAACCGCCACCTTGAAATTCTGATATCCCTTAGCCGAAGTCGAAAAAGTCGAGCACATAAGAATTAATACCCCCACTGCTAATACCGCGATTGCCTTACGCATACCATTATCTCCATTCGAACTATTATTTACATGTGTAAAGCAATGAATCTTATTGTTTTTTGGCCCGTTGTCAAACGGAAACCGGCATGAAGAAAGCCCCTCACGATTGTTGAATTCCTGCTGAGTTTTATGGTATAGTCGCAGCCGAAAGGTGCGTAATGCCGGCTAAATTGAGCGACCATAATCTGCAGGAACCCGTATCCGCGTATATGCGGACCGATTTCGTCTCTCTCAAACAGAACGAAACAGTCGCTCATGCCATAAAATCCATCAGGGATAACGCCTCCCCTAAAGATATCCTTTATCTCTACGTTACCGACGAGCACAATCGCCTCACAGGCGTCGTCCCCATAAGAAACGTAATCACCAGCGACCCCCAAACGAAAATCTCGTCGATTATGGTTCGTTCCCCTGTCTCGGTCCAGCATTGGCAGTCGGTTTTGCACGCCTGCGAGCTTTTCACGGAATATCGCTTTCTTGCTCTGCCCGTAGTCGATGACGACAACAAAATCCTCGGCATCGTCGATATAAATCTCTTCACCGACGATGTCGTCTCGCTCAACCATCAGCGTCAGCTCGAAAACGTCTTCCAGATGATTGGCGTCCACGTATCCATAGGCAAAAAAGAGGTTTCTCCGTGGTCGGACTTCAAAGGCCGGTTCCCCTGGCTCTTCTGCAATATCACCAGCGGCATTATCTGCGCCTTCATCGCCAGCCGATACGAACTGCTCATCAGCGAGCTCGCCATTCTCGCTATGTTCATCACCGTCGTCCTGGCAATCTCCGAAAGCGTCAGCATCCAGTCAATGGCCCTTACCCTCCAGGTCCTCCTCCAGCGAAACGTCTCCTGGCGGCGCATATTGATGGGTGTCCGCAGTGAATTGCTAACCTCCGTCCTCCTCGGCGCCGGCTCCGGCTTAGTCGTAGGACTTACCGCGTATCTCTGGAAAGGCGTCTTATGGCAGGGTCTCGCCATCGGTCTCAGCATTTGGCTTTCCGTCATCACCGCCTGCCTCCTCGGCGTCATCGTCCCCACCCTCATTCGAAAATTCCGCATCGACCCGAAAGTCGCCGCAGGCCCCATCGTCCTCGCCGCCGCCGACATCGCAACCATGGCGTTTTACTTCTCAACCGCAAACCTCATCCTCGGCTGACAACCCCCAAAAGAAAAAAGCCGGCTAAAAAACCGGCAATTTTCCAAAAACCATGGTGGATTTCGTTGCGTTGCTGATTTACCTGCCAATCGGCAGAGAATGTTTCTGCCACGCCTCAAAGCCGCCTTCGAGCTCCATTATCGGATAGGCATTTTCCGCAAAGAGTTTGCACGCCTTCGCCGCCAGATGGCACTGCTGTGAGTAGCAATAGACGACGTTGGTTCTTTCTCTGCTCAGTCCATAAAATGTGCTCCATCGCTCCTTCGGAAGGTTTACCGCTCCGGGGATATGGCCTTTGCTGAAATCCTCTTTGCTTCGAACATCGATAATGTTCACGTATTCGCCGCTTTCAATCAGCGAGTTCAACTCGATAGGCCCGGTAGTAAATTCAAGCTTCGCTTCGAAAAACTCCACCGCTTTTCTTGTGTCAGTTAGCGTAATCATTGTCGTATCCTTTCAAATTTCAAGTCCTTGTGAAAGCTTTCAAATCTGCTTCTTGCTCTGCTTACTTATACGATTGGCGCAAAACTGTGCTTATCAGAAAATTGCTTACGATAACTGTCATTCCCGCGCAAGCGGGAATCCAGAACCCACAATAAAACAACTCCCATTCGCCGGGATTTGTATGAGCAATAAAGAGGGCACATTTAAGCATAACTCTTACCACCACGGCTAAAACCAAATCGTATAAAGAGTGATGGAACGCAGGAAAAGATCATATCTGTTGGGGCTTTTAACAATTGTTTCGTTGTCCATCGGCAGTTACAGCGCTATCGCTTCAGATGATTTTTCCAAACAGTCGCCTCTTATCACCAATGTTTACGCGACCGCCTACCATTGTGTTTACAACTCCGAACTCCCCGGCACACAAACCGTCACCACGACCATTTCAAACAAAACTTACACCTTAAAGGCCTCCTTCTTATTCGGCGGCATGGGGGTCGTTATGCAGGGCACAGGCAAAACCGCCCCCGACGGCGATTATGTCAAATACGCAGCAGGTGCAGGCCCCTTCGTCCGCCTCACAGGCCCAAACGCAGGCAGAAACCCCAAAGGCCAATGGGTTATCGACCCGCAGGAGCTCCGCGACCGCTACGCCCGCATAGGCATCACTGACTTTGCCGGCTTTGGCAATCTGGCCCTTTTAAATCCCGACTCCGCAACCTATTCAATCACTTCATCACTCACCGGCTCAGCAGGCCAGCCCCTCACTCCCTGGCTCTCTATTTCCACCGACCCATCGTTAATCCCGACAGGCCAAACAGGAACTATTCTTTTCAAAAATGGCGATACCACCCCCGCTGACCTCCCCTCCTCGAACTTCATAGCACAGGACTCAGGCCAATACATAAAGGGAAAACACATTGATATCTACCTCGGCGAAGGCCAGTCCGTAATGGACGAATGGAACCGCACTGGCGGCAACCGCTACGTAGATATTTATTATTCGCTGTAGTTTACCCGCACGCCGTCATGGGCTTGGCCATCCCTATCGGGAGGCGTCCCTTTCAAGAGTGGCGATAAGCTCTAAAAATCTGCTTCTAAGTAAAAAATTTTCATTTTTGCGTCATCACAGTAACTCTTTACAATTAAATAACTTACGGCTTAATCCGTGCCAATCCGAGTAATCCTGCCGCTAGGCATCCCCAAGGGAGTGGTTAAAAATAGTTAGTTTTGTCTTGACTTATAGATGTTGTTTGGTAAAATTCTAACCCGCTGACCTGCCCTGAGCGGAGTCGAAGGGGTCAGGAGCTTGGCGTAGTAGCGCAGAAGCCCCGCCGGTCAGTTTGGCGGGCATTTCGCCCCAGGTGGGCACGGTCACAGGGACAGAAGTTCCATTTTGGATTTCAATTAAACCAGAAAAACTCTGTGAACTCTGTGGCCTCTGTGGCTAAAAAAGGAGAGGAACTATGAAACTTCGCTTAACAATCAGTATTCCGAATTGGCTTGACCGTATTTTCGCCTGGCCTGTGCTTTTCTATCGCAAACGCAAATTCGGCCACCCCTACCGCAAAATCCGCCTCACCGAAGGCAAATTCACCCTTGTTGACCCGCAGGATTTCTACTGGCTCAATAACTTCGATTGGTTTACCAAGAGAAATCGCACATCTTTCTATGCCGCTCGTTTCAACAATGACCTTCCCGAAGGGCCGACCATTGTTTCGATGCACAGGCAAATTATGAATTTCCCCCAAGGCCTCCTTGTTGACCACAGGAACCTGGATGGCCTTGATAATCAAAGGTCAAACCTCCGCATCGCGACATATTCAGAAAATAATTGTAACAGGCCGAAAAGAAAAAATACCTCCTCCCGTTTTGTCGGCGTTTGTTTTGAAAAGCGTTGCAAACGCTGGATGGCATATATTGCGATGAATCGAAAAAGAAAACACATTGGTTACTTCGACTCCGAAATCGACGCCGCACGTGCCTATGATGCCGCTGCCAGAAAGTACCACGGCGAATTCGCCAGATTGAACTTTACCCCGTGAGATGATTTCTCTATCTCACCGGGGTTTCCCGTAGCGCAGCGAAGGTCCTCGGGGTTAGTTCCCTTGGTCTTCTGCCGGGGACCCATTGTCCGCTGATTATTCCTTTGACGCCAACATCCTCAGGATTTATAGTTGATTTGGCGAAAAATAGTTTTTTAAGGCGACAAAAATAGAGTTTAAGGTGATATGATTGGCTATGGATAAATCAAAAGACAATATTTTTTCTGAGGCTAATTTTAAAAAGATGGCATTTTATGACCAGCATTATCAGATTGTAATAGATTTGCCTCTTGTGACTAAAACGCCTATAAAGCTTTGTGACCATGAAAATGTTGATGAAAGGAAGTGTAGATTTTGTGGCAAATCAAAACCAGAAGTAAGTTTTAAAAAAAAGGCACATGCAATATCTGAGTTTTTGGGAAACAAGTCTTTAATATCAATGAACGAATGTGATATCTGCAATGAATTCTTTGCCAGTGAATATGAAGATCATTTAGCTAAATGGTTTGGGCCTATGCGTAGTCTTTGTCAGATGCGAGGCAAAGAGGGTATTCCTAAATATAAATCTAAAGAATTTACTGCCGCAAGAGGCGATAAAGGCATGGAGCTATTTATAAATTCAGATTCCTCCATAATGAATAATATAAAGGAAGGTTCTTCGGATACTTTTAAGATACCAGTCCCAATGAAAACTCAGCCATATATTCCAATTAGAGCAGCAAAGGCTTTTATTAAGTCAGCCATATCTATTTTACCCAAAGAACTGTTATCTGAATGTGAGAACACAATACTGTGGTTGTCGGGCAGGGCGACTGTGAATATTGATAAATTCCCGGTTTTGTATGCTTTTACGCCAGGTATTAACCCTTACAAAAATGGAAAAGTTATGATTTTGAAGAGAAAGAATCCTGACGAAGAAATACCAGCTTTATGGTTCATCGTTGCAACAACTAATTTCCTATTTCAAATCATGATACCTTTCTGCAAAAGTGATGGATGGATGGAATATGGCAAAGACATTAATTTCGAAGTCACAAAATTTCCCACTCCATTTCCTGAAGAATATGAAAGAAAATTTGGAAAGACCGTTTGGTATTGTAAAGATTGGGCCTGCGATAAGCCTGTAGTACAAAATCGAGAAGCGTCGTTCCATGTTGATAAAATTGAAAGTATCTGAAAAGATTGTCCCGAAAAATTTTATGGCGGTAAAGATTAACCACGAAGAAAAATTAAAATCCGTGTTAATTGATAGGAATTAAATGGCAGATAATTTTAGACATGCCTCTGGTTTTGGCAAAAGAATGGAATACTGGATCATTGGCAAGATGATCAAAGAGGGTTTGGATGTTTACGTTCCTCTGGTAGATGATATGGGGATTGATGCCGTTGTCAGAAGACCGGATGGAAGTTTTGTTGAAATACAGATAAAGGCACGCTCCAAGAGTGTTCTCTCTGGCGACGCTGCCTTATTTGCAGCGATGACCCATGAGTTAAGAGAGAATTACTGGTTTGTTTTTTACTCTGAGAGAATGGACAAAACGTGGATAATGACCAGTGAAGAATTTATAAAAGAAAGCAACCAAAATAAGAATGGTATAAACGCTGGCAAAAGAAGCATTTGGTTCAATGGTAAAAGGAAAGACAAGAAAACCGGAGAATACACTGAACACACAAAACCACAGTTTGAGAAATATACCGCAAATGATTTTTCGAGAATTATTCGAAATACTGCGTAAATCTGCGTAATCAGCGTCTAAAAATCTTAGGGTCTCAGCGTCTTAGTGGCAGCCGGTTTTTAATTGAAAATCCCCCTAAAAGCACCCTGCCCTCCATAGCTTTAGCGAAGGAGGGGTAAACCATTTTTCGTAGCGTAGTTTACCCGCCGTCTGTTTGGCGGGCGCAGACCCCCGCGTCTCGTTTTGCTTTGCAAAACGGCGGGGGCCGCCATAGCCCGTCTTCACCTGTTCTTAAGGCCGGTTTAATTTACCGTTACGTGAGAAGGTTTATGGGGTTTAACACTCTTATAAATGATTCCCCCCGGCGTCATCTGTCCTTCAATTGTAACCTTGTTCGATAGAAATTTTTGCAGGTTCGGGTCCGCTTCCCATAGATTAGCCTGTTTTATAACCAGATTTTCCCTGTAGTCAAAGGACTGAAGATAATAGACCGGCCCTTCTGATTTGGTGCCTATCGCGTCTAACTTGGAAAACAAAAAACCATCGAACGTTCCCATTTTACAATCTCCTGACTTTTTTAATTCCTCATTAAATTCTCGGCCATTATTCGCGCAAACAATCACCGCTCAAAATAAGCCTCTGTAATTAAAGGCGTCTCCCATCCTCCAAATGTTGACGGACAAAAGTGCGTTTCTCTTCAATTTTTACCACAAAATCCCTGATAGGACAACAATTTTCAATTTCATTAAAAATCCGCGCCTCAAAAACATCGTCTTAAAAACCTCGACTGTTGGAGCACTCCATAAGTATATACGCATATACTTATATACTATCGCCCCCCTCCGGCTGATCCGTGTTAACCCCGTTAGATGGCGGCTTTGCCTATCTCACGGGGTGAATCCGTGTCTAAGCAGTCAGCTTTATAGAAGGGCGATTAACCCTTGCGGGCGAAGATACTTACCAATCGCACAAATCATATTTGGAGAATTGGTTGTATCGAGCACGCAAAGCTGACTGTTCTCTGTGAACTCTGTGCCCTCTGTGGCTAAAAAAACAGTGAAATCTGTGTAATCTGTGGCTAAACTTTTTTTGAATCAAGGAACGCCTGCAAAATTTCGGCGGCGGCGAGGGCGTCTATCCGGCGTTTTTTACCTTTGCGGGTCAAATCCATATCAATCATCTTTCCTTCGGCGGCGAAGGTGCTCAACCTTTCATCCTGAAAGAAAACGGGGGTGTCAATCTGCTTTTTAATCTGCTCGGCGAACGCCTGCACCTTTTTGGCCTGCGGGCCGACCGAATCATCCATATTCAAGGGCAGGCCCAGGACGAGCGCCCCAACGTTTTCTGCTTTGGCGACTTCGATAATTTTATCGATTAGGTAATCGGAGGTGGGAATCGCCATAAGAGGCGAGACAAATGTCTCCGTCTGGTCGCAAATCGCCAGGCCTGTAATCTTGTTTCCGTAATCGATTGAAAGGTATCGCATTTCTTTGCAAGAGCACAAGTCAAAAGAACACAGGAGCACAAGCAACTTGTGCACTTATGCCTTATGCACCTGTGCACTTTTTTATTTATATTTTAGTATTTTCTATTCTACAGGAACTTATCCCCGGTGCGTTTCTCGATAAGCTCAAGCAGCTCTTTTAGCCGATATGCCTTATCGACGGGGCAAACCAGCGTCGCGTCGGGGCTGTGGGCGACAACCATATTTTCAAGTCCGATGCCCGCTATCAGGTGTCCTGCGTCCTCGGTCACAAAGACGCTTGATTTGCAATCGAGCAGCTCGGATTGTGCCGCGACGACGATATTATTGTTTTTGTCGGATTGGATTATATCGGCCAGAGCGGCAAACGAGCCGAGGTCAAGCCATCGGCAGTCGAGTTTGATTGCGTGGACGCCCGGCGCTTTTTCCATCACCGCGAAATCGATACTGATTTGGGGCAGCTTCGGGAAGAAATCATTGAGAGTTTGCTCCTGATTCGGCCCATCCCACGCGGTAGCAATCTTGCGGAGCGGGTCCATAGCGTCGGGCAGGTATTTATTGATAAGGGCGAGGATGGTTTTGGCCTTCCAGACGAAGATGCCCGAATTCCAGAAGTGTTTGCCTTCAGCCAAGTATCGCCGGGCGGTCTCTTCGCTGGGCTTTTCCTTGAATCTATCGACGGTGAAGATTTCATTTTTACAGCTGGGGTATTTTTTCGGAGCTGAGCATTTAATATAACCCAGTTGTGTACTGGGAGATGTAGGGTTAATGCCGAAGGTTAGCAGCCGGTCAGGATTAGCGTTGATGAAGGCGAGCGCGTCTTTTATCGCCTGCTGAAAGACCTCCGCCGGCTCGATAATCTGGTCGGCAGTAACGACCGCCATTGAGGCATCGGGGTCGAACTTGGCGAGTATCGACGCCGCGAGCCCTATCGCGCCTGTGGTATCGCGGACAACAGGTTCAGCGATTACATTATTATACGGCAGGCCGGTGACGGATTCGCGGACCGTATCTGAGTAACCCGCGTTCGTGACGACGATGATGTTGCGGGCGTCGAAGATGGGCGAGAGGCGGTTGAAGCAGAGACGCAGGAGGTTCTGGCCCTGGAAAAGTTTGAGGACCTGTTTCGGACGAGTTTTGCGACTGAGAGGCCAAAGGCGTTTGCCAGTGCCGCCCGCCATTATAACCGCGTAATTCATAGTTCGACCTCGCTCACTTACAGACCAAAGACACAAGACGTAAGCATTTTGACAGGATTTTAGCACAGGATTAGAAAAAGACAATAGCGATGATTAGGTAAATGAGTAATCTACGAAGGATTCCCGTTTGCGACCAATTGCTTAACCTGTAGTGCCCGTGGGCCGGCTGCCTCGCAAAGCCCAATAAAGACAATTTCATTGGGCTGAATAATTATATCCAGGGATTGAACGCTGTCTGAATTCGTTTTGAGTATCGAGTACTTACCATCTCGCACACAATACAGGAAAGGACTGGCTTCCGAACGCAAACCCAGTTGGCGAAAGTCAAGCGATGGTTTTATGGAAACGGGTTCTTTGGTAATGTTCACGAAAACAAAACCGCTGTCTCCATCCGGGGCACGCCAGGCAGAGTGCATAATGCCGGGGACCTGCATATAAGGAGCCGAATCGGTTTTTCCCAAAGCGTTTCCCAGCGGCACGGTTGTCGAAGGACAGGTGAACGAGAGCGGGTGCTGCATTCGGCCATATACGAGAAAATCTTTCGCATAGGATGTTCGGGCTTTGCCAATACCCTTCCACAATTTCAAGACCGGCCGGTTATCAAATTGCTCCGTTTTAATCGGTGTATTTTGCAATGGAATTTCTCCCCAAACTAACATTCTTCCCATACACAGGACGTTATATTCCGAATGGGGCTGGGCCAGTCCAAGATAATGTTGTTCCTGGCTGACAATATAGTTGTGATAAACATATTGAAAAAGAGGAATTATTTCGCTGGTTCCGTTCCAGAGTCCCCCTTCCTTCAAGCCGACTTCCGAAAAAACATCACGCCAGAAATGCGCCATATCCAGATACGGAATGTAAATCTCAGTAATACCTTCGCTTGTGAAGCAGACGTCCCGGTTGATGGCTCGACATGTCGCCTCGATATCTTTGAGGTTCTCAAGCCAGGCATCCGTTTGCCACTTGCCAATACCGAGCGGATGGCCATGAGTACTGTCAAAACAAGGAGCATTCTGAAGAGGCCGAGGAAAGCAGTCGAGTTGAACAAGGTCGCACCCGTGCTTAGTCAGCTCCGCTGCGACTTCCCCCAGGTACTTTCTCCAGAAGAGCGTGGCCGGACACATATATTGACACGAAAGTGAGGGATCCTCCTTATCCTCCCGCAAGTTTCCATCCTCGTCCCGCCTGGCGTAGGGCAGCGGCTTTTGTGATTTCCAGAAGTCGGTGCTTTTGTTCAGAGAGTCCGCTCCGATAAATGCCGCAAGACGGCAACTGCCGGCGTGAAGATTAGCCACCATAGTGTCGAAATTGCTCCACCCCCCGAGCGGCGGGAAATAATCGCCCCAGGACCAGGCACTTTTGTTCTCCCAGCCACTCAATTCAGCCAGCAGCCCGGTTTCAGAATAACGTTGGTGATTGCGAGCCATCTGGCTAATTTCTTCGAGCGCGGTATTTTCATTTTTAAAGAAACCTCGCGCAGCGAAGGAGCTTCCCACGCCACAGTCCGTCAGCCAGGCGGGGGTGTTTCTTTCTTTTAGTGATTGTTTCGCCCACGACTGGTTTAAAGCCCATTGTTTGTAAATATCGGCAGCCGTGTACCAGTCCCCTTCAAATACACCCACTATTATCGGATAGGCAGGAATGAAATCCGCACCATACCTGATACCATCGCCGTAGTGGTCGAACGACATCGACGCCCATTGCTTATCCTGCTTGCTGAAGCCAAACTTCTTGGCATATCCCTGATTGTCATAACAGGCGAAATAAAACCCGGCGTGATTGTCGTAATAAGCAGCGAACTGCATATTTAGAAAACAGGACGGGTATGTGTTACCAGTCACTTGCAGGTTTTTGGCAGGATTATGATAGAGACGACCTTCCAGCGTCGGCACAATGAGGCAATCATCATTGCCATCCGGGCCAAGCTCCTGAACCCCGGAAATTGAGGGATACGCAACTCTCTCAATAGCGTATGGGCCGCTGTTACGGACGCTGATTTTCCACGTGCTGAAGGGAGAGTCATCGCGAACCGAAATCGTCGCACGCACGCTTGCCGGATAGGACTCTCCGTTGTCCAAACTAATTTTCTCCCAGAAAAGATGAAGGTTCAGCTCCTGCCCCACACGCTCTACCCTCACCAACTTAGGTTTGAAGAATCCAGCAGAGCGGGCATTGTCCGTCCAGGCGCGTTTACCTTCTTTTGTGTAAACACCCATGCCCCAAAGCGTGTGATAACAATTCACTTTCTCTTTTTTCAGGTCCACGCCGGATTTTTTGTGGAGAAGCGTCAGCAATTCACCGTTCTGAGAGGAAAACCGCATCTCAAGGAAACGATTGCCTAAACGGATATTGCCATCATCTTTGCTGAAATACGCCCGATTTTCCGAACTCCTCTGACCACTGGTATTAGCCAAAGCACAAACGAATGTCCCAACAAGAATAACCACTGCAAGGGAAGCCGAAATCGGATGGACTTTATTTATCATACAATAAATTATAACTGGCCCGTACCTGAATACAAGCCACAACAACTCAAAGCGGGCGTTCAGCGGACAGCGTTTAAAATGCAGCCAATTTTCAATCAAATCACGAAGTTGGCGCTAAATACTGGGTCCCCTGTTGCAGGACCAAAGATGCCTGGCTCCCCGCCAAAAACCCCCGACTACGACATTCGAGGGCAGGCATGCGGGGATCTTCGCTCCGCTACGAGGGGATGAATTTGATGTCAATTCGTTATTAAATAACGAAGTTGCCATCAAATTCAGTTTTGGCGCGAATCTCGGCGGCAAAATCGGCGTAGGACCTGTCGGGCGTGTATTGGCCTGCTTTGCCCATAAGCGCGAAAGTCGCCTGCTTGCCTAATTCAACAGCGGGCTGGTCATAGGTATTGACGTCCAAAAGAGCGCCGGCAAACGAGGTCGTCGCCTCGAAGAGGAATATGAACTGGCCAACGGTATAGGCGTCGATTTTCGGGAACAGCACGGTTACGCACGGACGATTGCTCACGCATAAGGCGTATTCGGTGGCCTTTTTCTCAGCGTTGAGCAGGTCGCCCATATCTTTTTTGGCAAGATAGTTAAGCTCACGAGCGGATTTGGGCGGCGCGGGAATCCTGACTTTTCTGCCAAAATCCTGGATTTCGAGCAGAGTAAAAATCTTGTCGTTTGGGCCTTCGCGATACAACTGAACCTGGCTGTGCTGGTCGGTTGCGCCAAGCGCCTTTATGGGTGTCGGGCCAACATAAGCCTCGCCGCCATCGAGGAAGTATTTCTTGCCTAACGATTCCGCCCAAAGCTGGCGATACCAGTCGGCGAAACTGTAAAGTGCGGAGCTGTAGGGCATCATCACGGATATTCTTTTGTTGCGATTGTAATAGTGGATTTGAATCGCGGCGTTGATTGCGGCGGGGTTTTTGAAGAAGTCGGGATTCGTTACTCGCTGGTGCATATCTTTTGCGCCGGCGAGGAGCTGGTCGATATTTATGCCCGTCATCGCTGCGCTGAAAAGGCCTACGGCTGAAAGGACGCTGAACCGCCCCCCTACGCCATCGGGAACTACGAGCGTGTGCAGGCCCGCATAGGTTGCAATTTTGCGGAGCGTGCCTTTTTCGAGGTCGGTGGTTGCGATGACGCGGTCCTTGAGTTTTTCTTTGCCGAAGCGGGTTTCGAGCATTTTATGGACAATCATAAACTGTGCGTTAGTTTCGGCAGTATTACCTGATTTACTGATGACGTTAAAGACGGTTTTGCCAAGTCGCGGCGTTAGAAAATCCAAAAATGAGCCGAATTGCGCGGGGTCAACGTTATCGAAGACGAATAATCTCGGCCCCTTCCTCTTGTTGTTGTCCAGGTTATAGGTAAATGGATTGAGTGCGTTTTGTAGGGCGATATTGCCCAGCGCGGAGCCGCCTATGCCGAGGACGACGAGGTTTTCGCATTTGGGTTTGAAGTGTTTGACTAACGCTTTGACGCTTTTGGCGATTTGGGGGTCGCCGGGGAGGAGGCCATAGCGGGAGTTGCCTGTGAGGATTTCGTCTTTGATTTTGGGAATCAGGGGCGAAGTTTCTCTCGCTAATTCATCTAACTGCTGAGCGGTTATGCCGTGTTCGGGGCCTATTACGTCTGCCAAGACATTCTTATAGTAGAACTGAATTTGTTTGCCAGCCATTTTTGTCCTTTCAGTATTTATCATAACGTATGTTTACCCGCCTCGTCCCTTAGGGACGGGCGAGGTCTCGCCTTACGGCGGACGAGAGGGAACAGTGTATTCGTTCTGAGGGAAATTTCAAGAATTTTTAACCATCCGCCGCGCCCTATGGGGCGGGCGAGATCTCGCCAAAGGCGGACAGATTACACAGACGACACTGATTTTAATTGCCACAAAAAGGCACAAAAGGTTTAGACGCTGATTGCGCTGATTACGCTGAAGGCGGAAAGGAAAAAGGCCGGAGTTAATTTTATCGCAAAGCGAGGGGCTGGAAAAACAAGTGACCGTCCCAGGTTATTGAACGGCGAACAAATTCTTGTATGCAGCAAGTATCCTCCGAGAGTCTATCCCGTCTACTATGCCGAAATAGATGGTTCTGCTTTCCTGTGCGGACTTAGCAGTCGCTAAACTGTGCATCTGGTCAAGCACACTCTCGTTGATTTGGCCATGGTATTGAATTATGAAAATTTGTGCAGGGCTCTTGAAGAGACGTTGTATCTGGTCTGCGTTCTTGCCCATCTTTCTAGGAGTCAATATACCCGAAGTTCCCCTACCTTTAAAAGCAAAAGCTGCTGGATATCGCTTCCCGTTCATGGTAATGCGAGTTGTGAACAAATCATCTGTCTCGCCACCCCAGTCAGTAAATCTTCCGCGATCTCCAAGTATATTCTTAATCCCTTCCTTGAACTGTTTTTCAGTTAACGACCATGGGGAGTGTCTTGAAAGAGATTTTTTTTTGGCTTTGGAGAACGAGTCGAGATCATCTATTGTGACTTGTCTTATGGATGTTGAACGACGAAAGCCAGATGAATATTTTTTGATTGGTATTTTTACCTGAATATACTTAATCTTTGGGTTTGCTTTTGTAGGTAAATTATCTAACTTATTCTTGTCAGCAGCAAGCCTAATAATTGTATCCCGATTATGCGTATAGAAGTCAAGTTTCTCATAAGCGGTCTCGCCATTAACCTTTGAGGATAGTTGGTGAATTATGTCTTCGCCAGCGAGCCTCTTTGCTTCTGTTAACACTCGCTTACGGTCGAGGTCCGTTATATTTACAATATCGGACACTTTTTTTACTTTTTGTTTGCCTTTGTAAATAGCTTTAAAAACGGCTTTTCTATGTTTCGACCTACCCAAAACCTTTGCAGCGTTAGCAATTTTGTCGTTTCGGTCACCGCTGGGGTTGGAAACTTGCACTACCATAGTATTTTTCTCTTCTTCAATTTTTAATTATTAAAAACATTTAACAGTTTTCTGCCTGCTCAGCGACTATATTTCCCAGGATTCAGGAGTTTACTTAACGACCCCTCAGATATCCCCATGGCCTTAGCTATATCTTTGTTTTTCACGCCAAGATTGTTGGCCAAAAGAATGAGAAGCAATTTTATATACTTGAGGTCTTCTTCCAGTTGCGATTTGGGTCCGCTACATTTATTGTTCTTATCCATTCTTTTTCCCCTTCTTTTCTATACCCTTCAATATTTGAACAACAGTAGATTTGGCGACACGTAGATGCTCTCTTACCATCTCTCTTGGGACTTGTTCTTTATAAAGTTCTAATGCCACAAGGTACTGCAACAATCTCGTTATTTCATCAAGCTTCTTCTCGATAATATCTTCATGATTAGCCATTTAATACTCCTAGAATATTTTATGCAGTTTTATGTACATAGAATCCGTCGATATGACTTGCCATCCTTAACAATTAATCCTAGTTGCTCCCAATTTTTCCACACACCAGATATCCATCCAGTTGAGCAGTCTAACTTCTTAGATAGTTTTACGATACCATCTTTACCAATTGCTTTATAAAGCTTCGCTTTTGTCGCATCTGAAAATTCCTTTTCCAAGATAGGTGCTAATTGGACTTTTAGCAAAGCATTCAATAGTTCTTCAATTCTCTGCAAATGGGGTAGCATATCGTTTTCGTTATTCATTTTTCTTCCCTTTTTTCTTATTTTGTTTGCGTGCCGTTGAAAGTGTAACACGAACCGTATTCGGAGTCGTACCCAAAATATCAGCGATTTCTTTTGGCTGAAGCCCTGCTTGAGATAATAAACCTACTTGTTCGGCTTGAGATTTCCCAATAGCAAGGCCAGTAGCGACTAACCGGATTAACTTATCTAACCGGGAAATTACCTCATCATTTGGTTGATCTGGCATTTTTACCTCCTTTCCTCTTGTTGTTTTGGTTCAATATTGCTGTGATATAATTAATTGGCTTACCAATAATATCCGCAATCTCCGCAGGAGTTAGGCCGATGTCTATGAGCTTTCGCACTTTTGCAGTTGTGGAGATGTTTTCTGTATTTCCGACAAGGTCGAGTAAGAGAGAGATAATGGCATTGAAACGTTTTATGACAACATATTGAATCTTGCTATCATCCATGATTGTGCTCCTAATGTTTTAATTTACATAAGTCCTTTTAATGTCATAGATTCAGAAAATACCATTAGGCAAATAAACAGTCAAGAGTATTTTATCATATTTTTAAAAATAATAATTCTTTGCCTATGGCCAAGGAAAATCCTATCCATTGGATATCCATATTAGCCGTGCAAATCACATACCAACATTACATTTGATTACACATAATTTCATATGTCCTTTTCGTTTCAGGACTTATACAATATAACCATAATAGAGATAAATACTTTTTGCCCGCCACAATGGCAGACAAAATAAGGGCGCGACTGCCACCTTGGCCGATAGCGGTCAGCTTTTCCCCACCGTCAAAGGTTAGTTTTGGGGAAATTGGGGATTTGGGATGAGGAGTGAATAATTGACGATTGGCGATTGCGGATTGCGGATTTAGGAATGTGGAAGAACCCTGCCACTCGCCAAGGGCGAAGATGGCAGGGCTAAATATTTTAAGGATATTTTGTGAGTTTTAAGTTTTGCGCCTTCTCACGATGGATAGAGCGCCCAAGCCGAGCATAATGGCAGTGAACGGTTCGGGGATAATCATTGACCCGGGAATCTGTATTAAATAGTCCTGACCTTCAGGCGAACTGGTCGCGAACAGATTATTCGCGAAATACGCAGTGTCGCCGTCCAACTGGCTAAGCCAGAAATTGGCTGTAGCGGCTTGTTCGATGCCTGTAGCATAGAAACCCGTACCACTGGTAACGTCCCACGTGGGGTCGGTTTCATAAATAATTTCCCATAGAGCGACACCGAATGCCTCCGCCATTTGTCTATTTGCGCCGGTCGTCCATGTGGGGTCAAAATCTCTGCCCCAAAGCTCACGAATGTAGTTGGCTTTGTTATTTCCGACAGGCGTGCCATACGCAGCGGGCAAAGACGCTTCGTTGAGGGGGAGAACATCCTGCCAGCCGGTATATGGCTCCTGGGTCAATTCTATACAGAAGCCCCAGTCGGGCACAGCCGTTCCCAGACCGGTGCCGCCCGCGATGGTCCAGGAATAGACGCCGGTGTAGCCGGTCAGACCGGACAGGCCGCCACCCCAGACGGTGCCTATGTCAGAAAGACCATTGTTGTGATTCTGGACATTTACAGTGCCCAGAAGCGTCGCACTTGCCGTCGAAGTCAGCGCAATGCCGACCAAGACGGCCACCGCAAAAATTATCACCCTTCTCATACTCTTCTTCTCTCTTCTTCTTATTTACCCGGAGAAAACCGGCGCAGACCGCCTGCGCGCCAAACCAGGGTTTCTCCTGATTTTTTGATTTTTCCTTGATAAACAGACAGAGGGTAAATGTTACCGGAGAATAAAATACCACCATTTGGTGACTGGGAGGAATGTTCTCTTCGCCTTCTCTACCCCCCGAACTTCATTCTCGCTTCATACCCCTTACTACTGTCGTAAGGCCTCCGAGCCCTACAATATATAATATACCATAATGCCCCATAGCTTGTCAATAGCTTTTGGACTATTTTAAGCACAATTAAGCGCATACAGGCGGATAAATGCCGCCACGAACGCAAGGGAGGCCAAAAGGGAATGTCCAATCCGCCACCCCCGACAACGACTTTCGAGGGCAGGCAGGCGGATAAATGTTGAATCCTCCGGCGGCGGATAAATATTAAATGTTCAATGTTCAATCCGCAATTTCTTCTGCCAGGCGGGGTACTGGTCCAAAACTGTCTGCGGTTCGTAAGTGTACCAGCCGTAGGCGCGTCGTTCTCTGTCAACCTCGGCAAGAGAATAAAGCATTTCGCTTTTTCTGTTGGAGAACAGCGGTTTGTGCGTTCCAAGCTCATAAAACCGGGCCCAGATTGGCGGCGCTGATTTGTCTTCGACAACACGTCTATCTGTTTTCAGGGTCCTCAACCCAGTATAGATCTCAGGAGCATTGAATTCTTCAACCCGGATTCCCTGAATTTTCGAATCTTCGAACCATTTAACGGCGCTGGCGACCGACTTGATAACTTCCTTACTGGGTTTATCTATGCTCATTAAAAAAAGGACGACTGGGGCGCTTTCCCTGTTACAAATACTCGGCGGCTCATACGCCCGTGCCCAAGCGGGACTCAAATTATTTTCATCATGCTGCTGACACCACGCGGTTAATGTTCCTTTATCATTTATCTGGCATTTGAGTATGCAGTCCAGTCCTTTTTCAAAAGCAATTCTGGCTTTTTCGCGGCGGGCCGAATCGACAAAGGAATAGTACGGCTTTTTATCGAGTATATCTTTTAGCATAGTCATTATGCCTGCCATAACGTCATCGTTGAATGTGATATGGCTGCTGTAGTTCGATTCCAAAGGAAAATATTGCGGCCAGCCGCCGTTGGGGTACTGGGCGGAGAGCGTAAAATCTATTCCCCTCAGGCACCCATCTTTATATTTTTCGGTTTTGGTGATTTCATAAGCTTTTGCCAGATATTTTATGTGCGAATACGTTGTGCAGTTATCAAATGTCGTATGAAGGGCGCTCTTTGCCTTAAGAACCTTGTCATGCTGTTCGGCGGTCAATATTGCGCGCATATCGTAATTTTTGGGCCAGCCGCTGTTGTCTCTCTGGTAGAGAAGGACATTGTCGGCAATTTCTTTTATTTGCGCCGGTTTGTAACGAGGCTGGTTCGGCTCCGGATTAATCACATTCTTCGCTTCATAGATGTCGTACCAGTGGTGAGCACTGTTGTAAAAATCATTCGTATCGAGCTGGTTTTCTTTATTGTCCAGCTTAGGCGGTGCACAAGAAACAAAACAGAAAAATACAGATGATACTGCCAGTACAATTATTTTTTTATTCATCATATACGCAACCAATCCTTCTAATTGCATCAATATATCAAAATAACACCCCAAATACCATTGCATCACCCATATTTATTCGCCGGAGGCGTCAATAATTGAACAGGTCGCGGAGGGACCCGGCTTCGCTGCGCTACGCCGTGGCAAGGGCATCAATAGTTAAACAAATCACGGAGAGAAAAGTTTTTGCCAGCGGCAAGGTTCAGGGCGTTGAGGACTTTGGTCTGGGTATTAAGAGTCAATCTTCTGCCCTTTGCGGCACGCGAGACCATTTTGTGCGTAAGCTGGTGTGTTGAGGCAGCGACAAGGTCGTGCGGCTTCAAACTCAGCTTCGCCAAGATTGCAGCAATCGGCTGCGGGCCAAGGTCTCTTTCAATTCCTTCGTTCATATAGGTCACCCTTAATAAATGTCCAATGTTAAATGTTCAATACCCAATATAAAAGTTAAAAAGAAAAAACATTAAATATCCAATCCTCTTACGGCGGGGAAAGGCAGTTTCAGACGAGGGATAATTTTTTTGTAAATCAGGGCGTCTGTCTGTATAATTCCAATATGGAATACGGCAGAATAAAATACGGTATTGGTGTTGTCGCAGTCATTGTGGCTATGGGAGCGATTCTCGGCTGCAAAAAACAGCCGGCAATCGGAGGACAGAATACAGACAACATAGAACAGAAAACGGACAGTAACGGCGTGAAGACAGATAACAACAGTCCTCCATCATCTAAACCCGCTGTACAGAAGCCCACCTTAAACGAAATAATCCGTAGCGCCACAAGCTGGGAACCCGCTTTTACGGAATGGTACGGGAGAAACGCGCCGGATTTTGCCGTTATAGACATCAACGATAAAAAGCATACGCTCAGCGAATACAAAGGCAAAACTGTGATGCTCGTATTCTGGGCAACCTGGTGCGGGCCCTGCATATCGGAAATCCCGCATATCATTGAGCTGAGAAAGCAAATCGGCGAAGACAAACTCGTGATTCTGGGCATATCCTATATCGACCAGAGGAACACCCCTGAACGCGTCAGAAATTTCGTTGCTGCAAACCCGGTCATCAACTACCCCGTTACCGCGACCAACCCGGCAACTATGCCAAGTCCTTATATTCTTATAAACGGCATACCATGCAGTTTCTTTATCGCTCCCGACGGCAAAATCAAGCTGGCAACCGAAGGGCTGATTCCATTGCCGCAAATGAAGGCAATCGTCGAAGCTGAACGATAAAAACCGCTATTTTCTGCGAAAAAACTGCTGGACAACCGGTTCGGCAATCGTTAGAATGCTGGTTTTGGCTAAAATAGAAGCTGTTATGACAATAGAAACAACGAGGTAAAATTATGGCACATAAAAAGGGACAAGGGTCAACGAGAAACGGCAGAGACAGTAACCCGAAATATCGGGGCATCAAGCTGTACGCGGGCGAAATAGCCAAGGCAGGCAGTATCATCGTCAGGCAGTGCGGCACGAAGTTTTTCGCAGGCAAGAACGTCCAGATGGGCAGGGATTATACGCTTTTCGCAGTCAGCGATGGCAAAGTCCAGATAGCGGGCCGAAAAGTCAACGTCGTATAAATAAAACAAAAGGATTACCGATGAAAGGATGGTCTTTGTGCCATCCTTTTTTTATATAAAGAAGCAATGAATGTTTGTAGATGAAGCGAAAATCCATGTGAAAGCGGGCGACGGCAGTTAAGATTACAGATTAGCCGATAAAAAACAACACAAGCCCCTTGCGGCGTTATGGGTATTCACTGCAATTACTCAACCAGTAAACTGCGAAAATATTCAAATCGTGGATATCTACAGTGCCATTATTGTCGAGGTCCCCGGACAGATTCGGCTGGGTTAGATGCCAGTTGGCTGCAAGAATTGAAAAATCCAGGAAGTTAACAGGATTCTGCCCGTCAAGATTAGGACAATTCGCATCACAAGCGTTTCCTTTCCCATCGCCGTCCGAGTCCGCCTGAGAAGGATTATAAACTCCCGGACAATTATCAAGCGAATCAGGCACACCGTCATTATCATCATCGAAATCCACAGTAACAGGAATATTGAAGCCCCTCCATCCAAATTCATCGTTCTCATTCTGCAAATTTCCCTGACTATCTTCCGTTCGGGCAAGGATATTATAATGGCCCACACCGGGCGGGTTCCAAATAAATGTCCAGAGTTTCCAGACGTTGGGGACATAATAGTTCAGCAACTGGGCTGTTTGCCATGTTGCACCATCATCAGTACTTACCTCGACTTTGGTAATGTCTATCCCCTCACCTGCATACACAAATCCGGAAATGACCTGTTGGCCTAAAGCTACGATCTGTTGATAAACCGGCTTGAAAATTCTCGCATGAATAGGATTTTGGAACAGAGGCAAATCACCCGGAGATTTCGAAATTTCGATACGCGCCAACCAGCGACCATTCTCGAAACCGGCCACACCAGGTAAAACCAGCTTGAGAGGGTAGCCCTGTGCAGGCGGAAGTGTTTGGCCGTTTAAATTGTACGCCAGAATAAAATCATCCCTTGCCATCATGTCGCTTAAACTGAACGCGCCCATCATATAGTCATCTAAAGCGTAAAAATTAACAGATGCAGCACCAATATTGGGCTCGGCTTCCTCGATAATAACATTGAGAGGAACACCGGTCCAATTCCCGTTACTAACGAGTAAATCAGGACCGTACTGCATCCAACACTCTAACGTGGACATCAGCGTTATCGGAGTATATTGCCGAATTTCTTCTAAAGACAACTTTAGCGGATGAGCCACAGCCCCATCTACAATCAAATTCCAATCCCCTGGCACATTAGGCGCATTTCCAAAAACAAAAAACTCATCAATAGGGGTTATAGGTGGAGGGTCAAGGCAATATCCAATTCCTGGCATATAGCCCAAAAGAATGAATAAAATGCACATTACTGTGGGCCGGCGCTTCGCAGTTTGCCTTATCGCGGGCATACTCATTTACAACTCCTTAAATAACACCTTCCCTTTTACCCAGTTTCACTTTAACACTCAGGGCAAATCTGCTTATGCCCGAATATATTTAATATACGAGAGCAATTCTTTTATGGTTCTTTACAAAAGCTTGAACTAACGAGGGTTGTTAATCAAAGGCAATTCCATTATAATAATGTGCTGTTTAATCCCCCCGATTACGATTATACGCATAGAAGACTAAATGTTTGTTGATGAAGCGAAAATACATGTGAAGGCGGGCGACGGAGGCAACGGCAAGGTGAGCTTCCGGCGGGAAAAATACGTCCCGAACGGAGGCCCGGACGGGGGCGACGGCGGCAAAGGCGGGGACCTTATTTTCCTAACAGACGCGAACCTCGATACCCTTCTGGATTTTGCGGGCAAACACAACTGGCGGGCACAAAACGGGGAGCCGGGCACGAATAAAAATTGTACCGGGGCCAACGGCGATGATTTGATAATCCGCGTGCCGCCCGGAACGCTTATTTTCGACGCAGATTACGACCTGCTGCTCAAAGACCTCAACGAGAACGGTATGAAGGTATGTATCTGCCAGGGAGGCAAAGGGGGCAGGGGCAACAGTCGATTCGCGACGTCGATTTACCAGGCGCCAAGATTCGCCGAGCAAGGCGTTCCGGGCCAGGAACGGAATCTCCGGCTGGAGCTGAAGCTGATAGCGGACATCGGTTTGGTGGGAATGCCCAACGCGGGTAAAAGCACGCTGATTTCGCGATGCTCGGCAGCAAGACCCAAAATAGCCCCCTACCCGTTCACGACGCTTGAGCCGGTGTTAGGCATAGTAAAATTAACCGATGAGCGCAGGTTTGTTATGGCGGATTTGCCGGGCCTTATCGAAGGCGCGCACGAAGGAGCGGGACTGGGCTTTGAATTTCTCAGGCATATCGAAAGGACCCGTATCATCGTTCACATCCTCGATATTATGCCGCCCGACGGCTCGGACCCGGCGAAAAACTACCGCCAAATTCGCAAAGAGCTTGAAAAATACAGTAAATCGCTCGCCAAAAAACCGGAGCTTATCATCGCCAACAAGATTGACCTCGACCCGGAAGGCAAAATCGTAAAGAAACTGCGGAAACAGCTAAAGCACCGCATTTACCCGATTTCAGCCGTAACGGGCGAAGGTATTAAGGATTTATGCGAGCTGCTCTGGAAAAAGGCCAAAGAAAAGCGACAAAAGTCCCCCCTCTCGTCATAAAAAAACTGTTTTTCGCGTCAGCAGGGGCATAATTTAGATATAACACACCACGGCCATAAAATCATTGATTCTGCCCTCTATTCTTGGTAAACTGGTTGATATAATCGTTCTTAAAATTATACCCCTAAATAAGGAGAGTAGTGATGTTGTTTTTAAAAAAAGAAGCCCAGCCGCGTGTTTGTCCCAAAACAGGTAAAATAATCGACCCGGTTCACAACAAAAAGTGGGCGTGGTGGCTGTTCCCGTTTACAGGTCTGGCTGCGTTAATCTGGTTTTTAATCCGTGTTATACCCAAACCATCGCGGGCGGCATATCCCTGTCAGCGATTGGCGTTTCCGCTCGCATCGGGTTTTATCGTCTGGATTGCCGGTCTGGCCGCCTCAACCATCGCGTTTCATAAGGCAAAACGTCATCTTGTGCGGGCACGCTATGTTTTGGCGGCAATCTGCATTGTCATCAGCGTGGCATCTATTTATGTAGCCCTCAGTTATACTTCTCAGGACAAAACTCTCGCCGCCTACGGGGTACCGCCATTTCGAATCGCACAGCCGGCAAATTCTCCTATAGGCGTCGGCAAGGGCGTTCATCCGGGCAGGGTCGCCTGGATTTACGACCCCAATGCCACCAACTGGTTAGGAAGTTACGATATCCAAAAGGTCAATGACGGATACTGGTGGGAACCTAACCACACAGACCAAAACGTCGTCACTGCAATGGTCTCAAAATCCCTGCGGTCGTTAACAGGCAAAAGCAGCGACTATGCCGCGTGGGACGCTATTTTCCGCTACTTCAATCAGCAACACGGCAAAGGCAACGTCGGATACCAGCCCCACGAAAAAATTATGATAAAGGTCAACTTCGTCGGCCTCATCACCTCCGCTACAGGGACAGGCACCAGCAGTTATACTTTCAAGGACAACTATCCGAACGTCTCTCCGCAGGCCATACACGCCCTTCTCGACCAGCTCGTAAACATCGTCGGCGTAAACGATGTCGATATCACCGTGGGCGACACACTTTGCACCTTCACCAATACTTACTACACTCCGCTTCACACTGACTTCCCTGACGTAAACTACATCGACTATCAGGGTCTCCTCGGCCGAGGAAAAACAGTCACTCCATCTACTAATCCTCGCGTATATTGGGGTGACCCTCTCTCAAACAACGCGGCTAATAAAGATTACGTCCCCAACGCCTATAAAAATGCCACCTATATAATCAACTTCGCGAACCTGAAGGGGCATTACAACCAGGCGTGCGTTACCATGTGCGGCAAAAATCATTACGGCACTCTGTGCAGAACACCTAATCAATCCGGTTATTATGACCTGCACAGCACGCAGGTCTGGACCGTCCCCGGAATGGGACACTACAGGCCGCTCGTCGATTTTATGGGGCATCCGGAGATTGGCGGCAAAACAGTCCTTTATCTCATAGACGGGCTATACCCGAATAAACACGCTTCAAACTGGATGCATGATTTTCCGTATAAATGGATGAAGCCGCCTTTCAATAACGACTGGGCTTCGAGCTTTTTGGCTTCACAAGACCCGGTCGCCATCGACTCTGTCGGCTTTGATTTCCTTTACAACGAATGGTCTTATGAACCAAACGGTCCCGGAGGTGACGGCGCAGATGATTATCTCCACGAGGCGGCTTCAATTCCCAACCCGCCGTCAGGGACCATCTATGACCCGAATCACGACGGACGTCTAACCGCAAGCTTGGGCGTTCACGAGCACTGGAATGACGCGAACAACAAACAATACACACGCAACCTCGGCACAGGAAATGGAATCGAACTTGTTACGAACACGCCGGGCTGGACAGACCTCAATTATGACGGGTTTGTCGATTTCAAGGACTTCGCCATACTGGCGAACGCCTGGCGCAGCCGTTCAGGCGACACCAACTGGGACGCCAATTGCGATATCTCATCGACACCGGGCGACGGCGTAATCGACGAAAAAGACCTGTATGTCCTCGCCGATAACTGGCTGACGGACTATACCACTACCCTTGTTGCGCCCGGGGCGACACTACAGCAGGTCTATTCTGACCCGAACTATGACTTCGAGGGGCCGACCTGGGACCCAAACAGTAATAAACTTTTCTTTACCAAAAGACCCGCGAGCAGCGGCACGTATCAGATTTTACGGCTCGACTCGCCGAACAATGTTACCGTGTGGATGACCCCCTCTCCGCAAACCAATGGTACTGTTCTCTCGCTCGATGGCCGACTGCTTACGGCTGACGAAAGCACAATGCAGATTCGCAGTCATATCATAGGCGACTCAGGCCCCCAGGACACCGTCGTTGTGGCAAATACGCCGAAAAAACCAAATGACCTTTGTGAGCTGACCAACGGCGACATCTATTTCACCTGCCCTGACTGGAACGGCGTCGGCCCCACAGGTCAAGGTGTGTATCTCCTCGAGCCCAATGGCGTCATTACAAGAGTCAATAACAGTTTGTATCAGCCAAACGGCATCCTTACCTCCCTCGATGAAACCAAACTATACGTCTCCGAAAGCAGCAGCAGTAATCTTACTTACAAGAGATGGTGGGTCTTCCCAATCAACTCCGACGGGACACTGGGGACAGGTTCGGTTTTCTTCAAGCCGACTAATCTGACAGGCATGGGTACAAGCGACCCGGACGGTATGACTATCGATGAGCGAGGCAACCTGTATTTCACCGGTTTAGGAGGCGTCTGGATTGTATCACCCACAGGCACTGAGATTAAAAGAATTCCGACGCCTAATGTTCCTGCGAATGTTTGTTTCGGCGGACCTGAATATAGAACGCTTTATATCACCTGCAATTACAAGGTTTATTCGCTTGCTATGGTCGTCCGCGGCGGCGAATAAAACATCCGTCCGAAACCAGAAAACAAACCGGCCGACAGCTTATCTGCCGGCCGTTTCTTTTTATAGCAGTTAAAGGTAACGGTTCACTAAATCAAACTCTGTGGTCTTCACGAATTATGGTGCGATAACCGCCGGACTGGCTTCGGTTCCAGTTCTTGGGCGGCTTGATTTTTTTGAGCCGGTCGAGCTGGCCTATGTCTTTTAGACGCTTGTATATAAGCTGCCAGGCGCACTGACGTTCGGGATTGACTTCGCAGCGGTCTTCGCGTGAGCCGCTGCAAGGGCCGTTGAGCATGTGTTTGGCACAACGGGTAACAGGGCAGATGCCGCCGTATTCGTGAAGCACACACGCCCCGCAGGCGGCGCATTTTTCCGTCCAGACACCTCTTTCCTCAAGTATGCCGATGAACGCCGTATCGAGGCCCGCGTAAACCGGCTTATCGGTGTAACGTTCGGCGATGGCCTGAACGCCCGCGCCGCAGCCAAGCGAAAGAACCGCGTCATTTCGTTTTATAGCGTCGGCCGCCTGTTCGAGGAAGACGTTGTCGCACTGACGCTCTATGGTCAATTCCTCGACTTCAAGAGGCAGCCCCTTAAGCTTCGCAGCCATTCGCAGAGATGAGGCGATAATGCCTACCTCACGCTGTCCGCCCGCAAGGCAGACGGTAACACAGGTGCCGCAGCCCAGCACGAGAAGCTTTTTATGACTTTTTACGATTGCCAGCAGGTCGGGTATATTTTTTCTCTGCGCAACTATCATTTGCGGTTCTCCTGTTTAGATACACCAATTTTATCCTCCGCAGCTTTAGCGAAGGAGGATTGTTTTATGGGGCTTGGGCCCAGTTTGCGAACGGTTTCAACCATATCAATAATCGTATCAGCCAAAGGTCTCGCCATCGCGGCGGAAACATTTACCATACGAAGACGCTCTTTTTCGATGCCTATTTCTTCCAGTATTTCTCTTGTGTAATTTACCCGGCGTTTCGCGCAGAGGTTGCCTTCGACGAAATGACAGCCGCCTTCGAGACAGCCCGCAACAAGCACACCGTCGGCGCCATTTTCAAGTGCCTTCATAAAGTATTCGGTCTCAAGCCGGCCCGTACAGGGCGTGCGGATTATTCGCACGTTGGGCGGATACTGAATACGCATAGACCCCGCCAAATCCGCCGACGAATACGCACAGTAGTGGCAGCAGAAGGCGAGTATTTTAGGTTCAAAATTTTCCTGTTTCATAGATTACACTTTTTCCGTTAGTTCTTTTGCCTTTGATGATGTTCCAGCAAACATTTCACCGTTGCCGCCGGCGAACAACTGCTTAATCATTACGTTGAACTGGTCCGTCTCGAAATGATGCAGTTGTATTGCCCTGGCGGGACATTCCGAAACGCATATTCCGCAGCCCATACATTTGGCGGCCTCGATTTGTCCTTTGCCGTCCTTATTGCAGAAAGGCGCCGAATACGGGCAGGAATTGACGCAGGTCATGCAGGATATACACTTCTGCTGGTCAACATACGAAACCTGGGCACTGACGTCCAGGTGTGTCTTCGAAAGCACCGTTGCAGCCCGTGCAGCCGCCGCACGCGCCTGTGAGATATTCTCATCGATAAACTTGGGCGAATGCGCAAGCCCGCAAAGGAAGATGCCTTCCGTGGTGAAATCCACGGGACGCAGTTTCATGTGCGCCTCGACATAGAATCCGTCGGCGTTAAGAGGCACCTTGAGCATATCCGAGATACGCTTGTTGTTTTCCCTGTCGGCCTCAACGCCCGTGCTGAGCACAACGTTGTCCGCTTCGATACTAATTGGCTCAGGAAGGTCAGGGCTATTGACTGTTACTACCAGGCCGTTATTCTGACTGACCACCGGCGCCGATTCAGGTGTATAGCGGATAAATACGACGCCTGCCTCGCGTGCCTCTTTGAAATACGTTTCCCTGAAACCATAAGTCCTGACGTCCCTGTAAAGAACATAAACGTTGGCGTTCGGGTCTCGCTTTTTAATTTCAATCGCGTTTTTGATTGCCATCGAGCAGCAGATTCGGCTGCAATAGGGATGAGTTTCGTTGCGCGAGCCGACGCACTGAATCATCACGACGTTTTGCGCCTTCGCGGGATATGTTTTATCGTGCAGTTGTTTTTCCAATTCGACCTGCGTCAAGACGCCTTTTGTCCCATACATATATTCGGTTGTCTGGGCCTTTCGTGCGCCGGTGGCGACAATTATAGTACCGCCCGTAACTTCAGATTTCGAGCCGTTTTTGACAAGCGAGATTTTGAACTTGCCAATATGGCCCGCTATACCGGCGATTTCAGTGCCAAGATAAAGTTTTATGTTGGGATGCTTTTCAACCTGCTTAATGAGGGCGATGGTAAAGCCCGTGATATCATCGTGCTCAAAGGTGTGATAAATATCGTGTAGTGTTCCGCCCAGACGCTCGGCCTTTTCTATCAGGTGTACTTTGAAACCCTGATTAGCCAGCGCAAGTGCGGCAGTCATGCCGCTAAGTCCGCCGCCAATAACAAGCCCCGTCTGGTCAACGGCCAGCGTACCGCTTTCGAGGGGCGAAAGGAACCTTGCTCTGCTGATTGCCATTTTCACCAGGTCGGTGGCTTTTTCGGTAGCCGATTGCGGGACAGCTGGATGTACCCAGGAACACTGGTCGCGTATATTGGCCATCTCGAACAAATATGAATTGAGGCCCGCTTCACGCAGCGTCTCGCGGAACAACGGCTCGTGCGTCCGCGGCGTGCAGGAGGCAACCACTATTCGATTAAGCCGATGCTCGTGTATCATATCCTTGATGTTCGATAAGCTCGTATCGGAGCAGGTAAACATCGTATGAGACGCGAAAATAACATCGGGCAGCTTTTCGATATTCTTAACAACCTGTTCGACATCCACTACCGAGCCGATATTCATGCCGCAGTGACATACAAAGACGCCGATACGCGGGTCTTCATCGGTAACATCGTGCTCACTGGGGTAGCTCTTTTTGGTAATAAGAGTGTTGCGTACCGGAGCCAGCAGTTCCATCGCCATAGAGGCGGCTGCGCTGGCCTGCGTTACGGTTTCCGGGATGTCTTTGGGCTCCTGGAATGCCCCGCCGACAAATACTCCCGGTATGGAAGTTGTGAGGGGCGACAATCGGTCGGTTTTGCAGAAGCCAAAATCATTTAGTTTTATATCAAGACGGGAAGCGAATTCCGCCATAGAAGCGGGCGGCTCCATCCCAACTGAAAGCACGACAAGGTCAAAATCCTTGTATTGAATGTCATTGCTCTGGTCATAGTAATTCAGTCGAAGGTCATTGCTGCCGGGGAGCTGAATTACCCGCGAGGGGATGCTCTTGATGTAGTGTATGTTTTTCTGCGCTTTGGCACGCTCGTAATACTGGTCGAAATCCTTGCCGAACGCGCGTATATCCATATAAAAGATGGTCGCGTCGAGTCCATCGACGTGGTCGCTTGCGACCATTGCCTGCTTGGTTGCCATCATACAGCAAATCGAGGAGCAGTATTCGTTGCCACATTCTGAATCTCTGGAACCGACGCATTGAATCCATGCGATGCGCCTTGCGGGTTTGCCATCCGAAAGACGAATCAGATGTCCCTCAAACGGGCCTGCCGCTGAAAGCATTCGCTCGAATTGAACGCTTGTAACGACGTTCGAATATCGCCCGTAGCCATATTCGCCTTTTCGGGTCGCGTCGAACTCTTCAAAGCCGGGGGTAAGCAGAACCGAGCCGACTTCTAATTTTACTATCCGCTCTTTCATAGCGTGGTCGATAGCGTGCTGTTCGCATGCCTCGACGCACTGATTGCATTCCGAACACAGGGCGCAATTCAGGCATCTTTCAGCTTCTGCGAGGGCCTGTGCCTCGGTGAGCCCCTTTTCGACCTCTTCAAAATTCAGCAGCCGTTTCGCCGGCGCTAATTCTTCAGGATGAACGCGGGCTTTTTTCTCCACGTCCTCTGTATCAGGAAGCAAATCTTCAGAAAGGGGCTTGAGGTTCTCCTCGAAACGATTAACAAGCATTTCCTTGCCGGTCAGGAACCGCTCGATGGATTCGGCGACCCGTTTGCCCGCCGCGACGGCATCGATAACAGCCGCCGGGCCTGAGGCATTATCGCCGCCTGCAAAAACGCCTTCTATCGAAGTTTGACCGGTTACGGGGTCTGCCTTGAAAAATCCGCGTTCGCTTTCTACGCCGATGTGGCTGACAAACTGCTCATCAGTCATCTGGCCTATGGCGATGATAATCTGGTCTGTGTCAACGGTTAAGAGTTCATTTTCGTTAAATTGGGGTCTGAAACGTTTATGGTCATCGAAGACCCTTGTGCAGCGTTTGAATTCTATGCCTTTTGCTACGTTATCGCCCAGAACACGTTTAGGTCCCCACCCGTTGCGAATCTTGATACCCTCAGCGAGAGTCGCTTCGATTTCTTCCTTGTAGGCGGGCATTTCATTTGCGCCTTCAAGGCAAACCATTTCGACCTGTTTTGCGCCGAGGCGAAGCGCGGTTCGCGCAACGTCAACCGCGACGTTGCCGCCACCGATGACTATGACCTTATTTTTCACCTTCGGCTTATTGACCGAGCCGGCGTCCCTGAGAAATTCAACGCCGTGGATAACGCCGTTGATTTGCTCGCCCGGAATACCGAGCTTGCGGCTCTTGTGTGCGCCGGCGGCGATGAAAACCGCCTCATTATCGTTGCGCAGCTTCTGGATAGTAACGTCTTTTCCGACAAGACAGTTATAAACAAAAGTAACGCCCTTTCGGCGGATAATTTCTATTTCGTGGTCGAGCACCTTCTTGGGAAGCCGATATTCGGGGATGCCCCAGCGAAGCATACCGCCCGCCTTGCTTTGCGATTCATAAACCGTAACCGCGAAGCCCGCGTCGGCAAGGTCGCTTGCCGCAGTAAGTCCGGCAGGACCAGCGCCGATTATGGCGACTTTTTTCGCGTCAGCCGAAGTTTTCTTTTCCTCGGGCAGAGTAATCTGGCCCGCTTCGAGCAGTTCCATTTCTTTATCCGACGCGAATCGCTTGAGCAGCCGTATCGCAATCGGGTCATCGGCATTACCTCGCGTGCATTCGGCTTCGCAGGGGTGAGTGCAAACCCTTCCGCATATAGCTGAAAGCGGATTTCTCTGGCGAATAAGGTTGACCGCCTTGACGTATTCTTTTTTCTTTATGAGCTGGACGTAACCCTGGACGTTCACTTTCGCCGGGCACGCCATCTTGCAGGGCGAGTGGCCGTTTTTCAAAATGCCGAATATATTGGGAGTCGCCTGGGCGTAAAGTTTCGCGATGCCTTTTCTTGTCCCGAGGCAGCGGTTAAATTCATCCGGCACATCCACCGGACAAACCTGCGTGCATTCGCTGCACCCGGTGCATTTATCTTCATCAACGTAACGAGGATGCCTTTTGACGGTGGCTTTGAAATTGCCAGGTTCTCCTTCGAGGTCAACCAGCTCCGAGAGAGTCATTATTTCGATATTAAGATTTCGTGCGCATTCAACGAGCTTTGGCGAAACAATACACGTCGCGCAATCGCCCGTCGGGAAGGTCTTGTCTAAGTGGGCCATCATACCGCCTATCGCAGCATCTCGCTCTACCAGGTAAACCTTAAAGCCGCTGTTGGCCAAATCGAGCGACGCCTGAACGCCGGCGATGCCGCCGCCCTGAACAAGTACCGCACCAATTTTTTTATCGTCGTATTTACCCATTGCTGCTCACTTCCACCTTTCCGCCTTCGTCTGCACTATGGCGGACAAGCTCCAAAACCTTTGAAGCAGGAACCATTAGCTTATTGAATCCGAGTTTCTTTGAACTGATACCGAGACCAAGTCCCAGAAGCTGTGTGATATACACGACAGGGATTTGATAGTCCCTGCCGGTTTCTTTTTTGATGTCCTGCTGACGCAAATCGAGATTCACCTGGCACATCGGGCAGCTTACCGCTATGCAATCCGCGCCCGAACTTTTGGCCATTCCAAGAATTGAATCCGTCAGGTTTACCACTACGTCCGTCCTCGAAAGCGATAATCCCCCGCCGCAGCATTCGACCTTGTATGGCCACTCGATTGCTTCGCCGCCTGCCGCTTTAACCAGCTTATCGAGCGACTTCGGGTTTTCCGGGTCGTCAAAATTAACGACCTTAGGCGGGCGAACAAGCAAACATCCATAATAACAGGCGACCTTCAGACCCTTGAGCGGATGCTTGATTGCGCTGCTGATTTTTTCCAGGCCGATATCCTCAAGCAGGACCTCAATAAAATGCCTGATTTTAACTGAGCCGTCGTAATCCCGGCCAATCGCGTCGCTAACTTTACTGCGTATTTCCGATTCGGTCACTATTTCGTGATTCGCTACTTTCATCCTGTTATAGCAGGCCGCGCAATTCACGACGCAATCAAGCCCCATATCCTTAATCTTGACCAGATTGGCGGCAGGCAATGCTGCTGCCAATACGCGGTCGGTCTGGTGGCCGGCGGTTGCTCCGCAGCACGTCCAGCCCTTCGGCTCAATCATTTCGATTCCCAGCGCTGCGGCTACTGCCAGAGTTGACTGGTGCATATCGCGGGCCGTTGATTCAGCGGAACATCCGGGATAGTAGGCGTATTTCATATTCCGGCCCCTCTATTTTGCTTTGTTTTTTTGAATATGCGTTTCACCGTTTTCCTGTCCCCACCAAGCGAAGGCAACAGCGATATTTTGCCTTTTCTGAGCATAGTCGGAAACTTTTCCGTGTCGTTCATCAATTTCCCGGTGCCTAACTTGTAAGCGGTTATCATCGCCATTTCATAAGTCCGGCCGAACACCTCGACCGTTTTCAAAAATGCCTTGTTAAACAAAGGCACGTTACCTTCCTGTTTCGACGCACCCCTTGATAACGCCAGCTTTCGCAAGGCGTCCATTACCCCGGCAACGTCAATACCCATCGGGCATCTGGCCGAGCACGTCTCACAGGAAACGCACATCCAGAGGATATCGCTTTCCAGCAGCTCGTTGCCCGCGTTCAAGTGCAGCCGACGCATAATCTCCGAGGGCCGGGACTTTGTAAGTTTGCCGACGGGGCATCCGCTGGAGCATTTCCTGCACTGAAGGCAAACGCTCAGGTCAACGCCGGAAATCTTTTCGACGGCGTCTTTCAATGCTTCGCCTGCTTTTGTTTTCCTGATTGTTATCACCGTAATTACCTTTCGCTATTTAGCGGCTAATTCCTCTTCGGAGGCCTCTTCAACATCATCCGTATCCGTATCTTCCGAAGCGACTTTCGCGGCGTTGGCGGGAATAACTTTGCGGTAAACTTCCGTTGGCTCGCGCCGCTCGTTGTTCACGGTCAAAAGCTGCTCTATTGTTATTCCGAAAAGCTGTTCGTTTTCTTTCAGATAAGGCAGTATCAGCTCCCAGTCCTCGTCGGTTACTTTTGCGAAGAAGCCGCCGTTTAACTGCTGGTCAACCAGCGTCCTGTTCGGGTCGCGGACAAAAATCGCCCCGCCCGAAGCCAGAGAGAATATGTTGCTGCCCGGATACGGCTGCTGGAGCGCTACTAATTTGCCGTCATCATCGAATTTGACGCCGTTTAAGATAACAAAGCCGCCGCCGTTATGCGGGTCGCCCGCCATAAACGACTCGGCTAAAAAGTCAAGGCAGGTGCCGTTTATTACCACCTTTGGTTTACCGACGGCGTTGATAAGCGGTCTTCCAGCGGCGTTACCAAGCACATAGACGCTTGCGCCTTTTGCGCCATACATAAAGGTCTGACCCACGTCGCCATGGATTACAAGTTTGCCTCTTTTTGTAATTTGACCCACCTGGTCCTGGGCGTTGCCGTGCACGCTGATGGTCAGCCCGTCGATGCCGGAGGCAAGATAATCGCCGCTGCTGCCGTAAACATCTATCGTAACATCGTCGGTATCGGGACCGAGGCCACAGCCAATGAATCGCTGACCGATGCAATTGAAACTGATGAAATGCCGCCAGCCCTTGATATACGCGTCAACTAAAAGTGCCGCGTCGCAGTCGTCTCCTTCGGGAGCAAAATTGGCGGCATCAATTACAAGAGTTGTTTCATTCGCCTCGGGACCCCTGAGGTTGCCTCGCGTCTCAAAATCAATAAGGCGATGATCCCCATCGTAAGAATTCTTAACGCCTATATTGGGGATGTTCCAGAACAGCAGGTTCAATTCGCTGCGGACAATATGAAGGATATGACTTCGTTTCTTCGAGCCGGTTGAATACCTGCGGTCATTAAGCAGCGTCAGGACCTCTATCGCGAGAGTCGCCTTATGAGGGTCTTTGGCCTGATTTACAATCTGCCGGCAGGCAAAACGAAATTCATCGAACGTCCATTCATGCACAACGTCCCGAATCATCTCGAAAATCGCCATACCATTGCCGGACACGAATCGCTCGCCTATGAGCGTCTGTATTTCTTCTTCATCCTCAGATGACAAAGATGGTTCCTGTGAGAAATCGCACGGCTCGGCGGCTGTCGGCATTGGTACCGCCCTGCCGAATTTGTCCGTGCACGAAATCCGCATTTTGCCGGCTGAATCTTTTTCAAGATTGAATATAAATGACCCGCCGTCGTTATAACTGCCTCCGCGGGCATTCCAGTATTTGTCCGCCACAGGGCATATTCTCTTGTCATCTTTGGACAAGCTATGCAGCGTGGCGTCGATGGCCTGTTTCTCAGAACATATCAGGCCTACCTGGACCTCACCGTCGCAGAACGCGAAGACCTGGGGCCGAAGCATCGCGGTGTCGGTTATACCCATAAGCTGAAATTTTTTCTCGCGGGCAATATTGCGGGCAATAATGAAAAACCACGGGCCGTCAGGTGAGCCGTGAATATGGGTCGCCTGAATGTCGCGGTAAATTTTTTGTTTCTCCGCATCGAGCCGGTCAAAATCCAGCTCGGTAGTCGGGGCAAGCGCCTCAATAATGTATTCGAGCGGATAATGATACGTCCTGCTGAGCAAATCGAATAAAAGCGCGGACACCTCCGTATCGGTCAGGAACTGCGGATAGATATTCCGCTGCTTGAGATATTCGGTCACGGAATGGTAATTGGCAAAATCGCCGTTGTGCACCAGCGCCATATCAATAGCCGCGAAAGGATGCGCCCCGCCCGGATGCCAGACGCGGCCCTTGGTCGGGAAACGCTGATGGGCAATCCACTCGTGGGCACAAAGGTCTTCGATTTTATAATATTTTACAATCGCCTCAGCGAAACCAACGACCTTGAGAATCATAATATTGTGGCCGTGCGAAAGCACAAAGGCCCTCTTTTCGCCCAGCGACGCATAGTATTTCTGATTCAAGCTGAAGCTGTTCTGGTTGATAAATTCGTCTTCCGCTTCGCTGCGGTCGAGCTTTTGCAGGTTATTTTTAGCGATGAAGTCATCGAGCACCTTCGGCTTTACACGGACAAAGTATCGGCAAACGTCAGGCGGCTTAACTTCCAGACCGGGCACGGTTTTCCAATCATCGACCTTACCGAGCTGTGTCGATTTTGCGATATCGAAATTAGGCGTGATAAACTGTTTTTCTATTTCCGGCTGGGCCTTATCATCCAGAAACGCGACGTGAAGCATATAATGGTTGTCTAAAACCTCCCGGCTGACGCCGAGCTGTTCCGGAACAAATCCGACCGCGGCGATGCCGCCGCCTTTGCCGTTTCCGCGATTGTGCATCTGGCGAGACGGCTCATAAATATGTTTGCCCGGCACCGGCTCACTGCAGCAAAAACCAACGACGCCGCAGCCGCCCTCTTCCGCTTCTTTCCTGATGTCAGAAGAATGGTTCAGTTTTTCGGCTAATTGTTTTCTCGAATATGCAAGTTGTTTTATGATTTTCTCGTTCATTTCCTGGCCCCCACGTCATTGGTGTAGTCAAGATGCATCAACAGGTCTGTGCGCCCGCGTAATTCAGTCACGCTTTTCATACCAAACCGCTGAAGTATTCCGACAAGCACTTTTCGCCAGGCGTTGTAAAGGTTGATAATCCGCTGTGTACCCCACTCGATATTCATTTTCTGCGCCAGCTCAGGGTCGGTTGTGGCGATACCACGCGGGCAGCCACGTCCGCTTTCGCATCGGCTGCACCGGACACATCCAAGAGCAACCAATTCAGCGGTCCCTATTACGACTCCATCTGCGCCGAGGGCAATGGCCTTGGCCACGTCGTGTGCAGAGCGTATTCCGCCGCTGGCGATAAGCGTTACTTTGTCTCGAACACCCTCGTCGGCCAGGAATTTGTGGACCCTTCCGATAGCGTATTCGATAGGCATCGCGATATTCTTTTTAGCGATATCAGGCGCCGCGCCTGTTCCGCCGTAGCCGCCGTCGATGTGGACGATATGGGTCCCAGCCGAGTAGCTTCCGACAGCAACCATATCGACATCCGTCGGCGTCGATACCTTCGTTGATATCAAAGCCCGCCTGTTAATGTGCTTTATCCAGTCAAGGTGCTTTTGGTGGTCTTCGATGGAATAAACGCTGTGGAACGGGAAGGGTGAAAACAGCGATATACCAACAACCGCCTCGCGCATCTTTGCCACAGCCGGGGTGTTTTTGTCGCCTAACAGGTGGCCGCCCAGACCCGGTTTTGCGCCCTGGGCATATTTGAATTCCACTATCGGCACACGCTGAATCGTTTCCTCACGCACGCCGAAAAGACCCGTGGCAACCTGCGTAATCACGTGGTCATCATAAGGCCTCATCCGCTCCATATACCCGCCTTCACCCGTGCAGGTGAAGGTATTCCAGGCCTTGGCGGCCCTGGCTTTTGATAACTGGGTCACATTGCTGACTGACCCGAATGACATGCCGCCGCCATACCAAGGGACATCAATTTTGATTTCGGGCCTACCATCGCCGCGTTTATTGAGCGATATGCTTGTGTCTATTTTGTCGGCGTCGATTTTTACCGGGGGTTTATCTGGAAATTTAAACCTCAATCGGTCGAATCCGCCGCCTGAATTGCCGCACTCGTATTCGTAACCATATTCCGGGTGCGGGACGTCGCCGGTTTCAGCCATTTTCCACGTTGCTAAAATCAAATCTCCGGGCCAGCGATAATCACCCAGCGCCTTAAACAGCGGGTTTTCTTTGAGCTGTAATGCCTTCTGCGGGCAATTAGCCACACAGAAATGGCCGCTCTTTTCACAGGATGGGCCAATACATAAATGATTTTTCGGCTCAGCAAAATACTTGTAGCCGGGTTTTAACACGTGAACTCCGTACTTGCACACCTCGGCACATTTGCCGCATCGCTTGCAATTGGCGTTTCGATGGACAATGAACTTCGCAATCTCGTTGCGATAGCGCGACGGCGCCGTCTTAACGTCACGCGTCACTTCTTCCTGCGGCACAATCGTCTTGAGCGTATTCTCAGGAAGGATATCTTTAATTGTTTTTTCTGGAACCGAAAAGCTTGCCAAAGGATTCCTCCTCAAGATTCTCGAAGAACATCGCGCGGCCGACGTCGCCACGAAGACGACGAACCTCACGCATTCCCATCGCGCCCATAACCTCTATCAACTGGTCGTGCCAGGCGGCGATAAGATTGGTCATTCGGCCGACGCCGTAATTAATATCAATTTTTTCCAGCTTTGCCGGACATATCGTCCCCGGCTTACAGCTATTACACAGATGACACTCCAGCGATATAAGAAGCGGCAGATTGATGGTTATCAGGTCCGCGCCGCATATAATCTCTTTTGCCATATGCTCAGGCAGAGCTATCCCGCCCCCGGCCATAAGCGTAATCTCATCCCTGCATCCTTTTTCTATCAGGGCCGTATGAATCTGGCGAGTCATATCCTTGACAAATCGCGGCTTACTTGCGCCAATCTCGTTTCCGTTTGCGTCCGCCACGATATGTATTACTTCAACCTCTTTGGATTCAGCGAGCTTTATCGCACGCTCGACTCCGGCTGCCGTCAGCTCAACTCTTATTGCAATGACTATCCCCGGATGAATCTTTTTTATTTCTTTGATGCGTTCTATCACCCTGCTGCTGTCGGCTATTTCCACCAGCCGGGTTTTCTTAAGGGCGTCTTTCGGAATAACCTCGCCATCAGCAACATAAAACGCTATGTTTCTTAACTGTTTGTCACTGCCCTGCCACTGGCGAGAATCAATAATCGCTATTATGTCGGTGTTTACAGCTGTCTGAGCGATAATCGAATTAAGCTGCGGCAAAGTATGCGCAGGCGACGTCATATCTATTATCATCGGCATCGGAAGCAAAACCAGCGGCGACGCGTTTGCGCCGGTCTTGTTGCCGTTAAATGCCAGGTAAGGCAGTTTCCTGCCTATATCGACCGAGGTGCTGATGTATTCACGTCCGTGGATTCCGTCGCGTGTGGGGCGAACGATTTCGGACATATCCGTCCACATCGAATCAAAACCCTTGCCCGAAAACGGCCCGCGATAGCCAGCGCCGGAAACCGGAATTTTCGCCGTTTCCGCCTGGAGCCAGGTCGTTTTGATAATATCGGGAGTCCAGTAGCTGTTTCCCATTTTCTGGTATTCGGGATTGATGGACATACACAAAAGGCCCTTGGTGCAGTCCTGAACACACGAAAAACATCCCATACAATCGAAGAACAGGGCATTTACGTCGCTGAGATTGCGAATATAATCCGCTTCCTGCCTGTAGCGGTCGTAAACGCAGGCCTTCTTGACGCAGTTATGACAACGTGCGCAATCTTCCCGCCAATCGACCATTCCGTATTTGCCGATTCGCGGACTTATGGGCGGCACAGGTTGTGTTTTAATATGATATTTTTCAGGCATATTCGATTCCCGTTACCCGGCTTCGCCTTCGGTTACGCCGAGGCGAGCGACAAGGCCGCTGCGACAACTTCCGGCGACACTTTTCCTTTGCAGCCGCAATGTATATGGATACCTCTGAGGCCTTTCATTTTTTTAAGCTTCCCGATTGTCTCAACGCAGATAGCCAGACCCTCTTTTTTCTGTGCCGCTTCGTTGCCGGCTTTTTTGAGCCGCTCAATCACGCTGTCCGGAATGAAATAATCCGTGTATGTATTCCGTAACCTCTCCGCTTCAGCGGCACAATCCAACGGTAAAACGCCGCCTAAAATCGCTGCCTTGGCGGTAATTCCATCGCTTATCGCTGCGTTTAACCACTGGCCGAATGTCTCAATATCGAATATAGCGCTGGTCTGAATAAATTTTGCGCCGGCTTCGACTTTCTTTTGCATCCGAAGCATATTTAATTCCACCGGCTTCAGGAACGGGTTGGCAACCGCCCCGATGAGCATTGAAAATTGCCCCTCAATCTTTGACCCGTCGGCAAGGACGCCCTTCTCGGACATATTCGTCGCCATTTCTATAAACTGAGTGGAATCGATATCGTAAACGTTTGCAGATTCCGGGCAGGCCGACAGCGCCTGATGATAGCCGGACAGGCAAAGCACGTTCTTGATTCCCAGGTAAGCCGCCCCGAGCAAATCGGATTGTAACGCGATACGGTTCCTGTCTCGCGTAACAATCTGGCAAACCGGCTCAGCGCCTGATTTAAGCACCGCAACCGATGCCGCAATGGAAGACATTCCTATATTATGGCAGTTATCCGCCACGTTGATTGCCACAGGCCCCCTGCCCAGCGCCTTAATCGCCGCTTCGACCGCTACACCGTCTCCGCCTGCACCGGGCAAAATCTCCGCGGTAACTATAAAATCTCCCTTTGCTATTGTATTCGCAAGTTTACTGTCAACTTTCATACAGTTCGTATTCTCCTATTACTATACGTGCGTAGCGCTATTTTGGGGCTGAGGCAAATTTCTCACCCTGTCAAGAAAAACCCTGATTTCGCCAAGGGCCTGTTCGACGCCGCCTTCCTTCAACATAATTACCGCCATTCGCCCTTTACCCATTCCAATCTCTTCCAGCAGCGACTCGACGGCCTCAGCTCGTTTATTGGCCCGTAAATTTCCTTCCAGGTGCTGACACTCATTTTGCTTGCAGGTAACGATTACAGCACCATCCGCGCCGGTTTCAAACGCTTTCACTAAATACGGAATGTCAATTTTCCCGGAACACGGCAAACTTATCGTCTTAACTATAACCCCGTTCAGTTTGCTGAGACCATTGGCCATTTGCTCCGGCTCGATACCGTTTGAGCAATAAAAAACATACATTTTTAAGGTTCGATTATTCATAACGCTTTTCTTGTATATTAGCTTTTCTTATACTGCGTTTCCCCCAGTTTTTGCTTTTTCGCAACCCCTTATAACGCTATTAAGCGGCTTTTGGCCTATTTTCCTACAATAATGCGCTATGAGTATAACTTATTTTTATAGAATTAGCAACACTTTTGTATGCTACATTTACGATCCAATGAAAAAACAGGTGCGATGAATATTCCCGGTTTACACCGAATCGGCAGCCCGCAACCGTCTTGAAATTAAGAAAGGAGATTATTGCCAATGGGTTATATCCATCATTACGGCGGTTCTTACCAGAACAACCGCCCCAGATACACAAGTGTACAAACAAAACAGCCGGCGATTTTGTCGCCGGCCGTTTCTCTTTATGTGCTTGCATTAAATCGATTTAATAACTAAACTAACCCGCTGTCTCGGAGAGGTGACCGAGTGGCTGAAGGTAACGGTTTGCTAAACCGTCGTACGGGTAAAACCGTACCCCGGGTTCGAATCCCGGCCTCTCCGCCATTTTTAATCTCACTACCAAGTGAGATTAAAAATGGCGAGATCTCGCCCACCAAATTTGTGAAACAAATTTGGTGGGGCGGATCCGTTTTGCTATACATCGAATGCAAAACTATGCCCTATAGCGTTTATATTTTGCTGAACAAGGCAAAAACGAGAACATACACAGGTGTTGCTGCTGATGTGAATAAACGTCTTAAAAGGCACAATGATGGTCACGTGTCGGCAAGTCGCCCATATCTTCCCTATGACGTAATCCATACCGAAACATTCTCAACTTTAAAAGAAGCCCGGCAAAAAGAAAGCTTCTATAAATCTACAACCGGCCGCAGAAGAATGTCCAAACTAATCGGCTTGCTTCAGAACAATCCTGACCTATGAGCACTAAAAATATCATTATAATCAGCGTCTCATCGCCTGGCTTCTTAAGCTTACCCCCACCCGCCTCCGGCAAAATAAAGCAATGTGATTATTGCGTGCGCACACCGATAAGTCGGTCGATTTCCGCCAGCAGCTTGTCTAAATCGTATGGCTTGGCAATGAAGGCATATCGACCGGCATCATGATATCGCGAGCTAATTTCCTGCGTTTTCTTTGTGATAAGGCAGGTCAGAAATATCACCGGGGTATTTTGGGTCGTCGGGTCTTCCTGCAGCGCCGCCGCCACCTGTGTGCCGTCCATATCGGGCATCAAAATGTCGAGCAGAATCAGGTCCGGGTTTTCCGCCTTTGCCAGCATGATGGCTTGCTGACCTCTGCCTGCTGTGGTCACTTCATACCCTCTTGCCGACAGTGTTTTGGCAAGTATCAGCACTGCATCGGGCTCATCATCCACAATTAACAGTTTTGGTTTCGTCGTTTTTTCCATAATCTGCTCTCCGAATATTACGGGTTGCTCGATGCCGCGCCAACCATGTCTGTCCACTCTACCTTACTGAGCAACTCCTCGGTTGTGTGACCATCCTGCGGATAGACGGCGCACTTTATCGATGGTTCCACCTGCGAACAGAGGCCATTATCAGCCAGATATTGCATAAGTGTCTGTTCATGCCGCATCTTGATTGCCGCCAAATCTTCCTTGCTGCAGTCGGCAAGCACTACAGCCAACTCACCGTGGTTTATCATCACTGTCTTGTCCACGCCTCGCCGCAGGTTCTGCTCGACAAGGCCATGAATTTCTTTCAACATTCGCTGCACCTGTTTCTCATCCTCCTGCCCCTTCGCCTTGACCGACATCACGATAACGCCCGCATTTGCGTTGTTCTTAACCGCTTGTCTGACGGCCTGTTCCAGCAACTCGTTTACAATATCGCGTGAGTCAAGCCGCGGCAGGGCAAAAGTAAAGACCGTTCCCTTACCTGCCTGCGATTTCGCCCATATCCTGCCCTTGTGCAGATTGACGAGGCCCTTGGATATAGCCAGGCCCAGGCCGGTGCCTTTCTCGCCGGGACCGACCTTCCTGTCAAACTGTGCGAATTTTTCAAACAACCTCGGCATATTCTGCTCCGCGATGCCGCAGCCGGTGTCTGAAACCGAGAGCTGGACTTCTTTTGGCTCTTCCACGCACTCCACCTCGATTGAGCCGCCCGCGGGCGTAAACTTCAGCCCGTTTGAAATGAGATTCATCAGAACCTGTTTTATTTTGTCCCCGTCTATGCACAAATCAAGCGGCTGTTCGGGCACACGGAAGCCGATATGAATACCTTTTTCTTCCGCCCGGAGACGGCATTCGCCAACGGTCTCCTCAATAAGCTCGCGTATGTCGATATCTTCTTTGTGAAGCTCAATCTTTCCGGATTCTATTTTCGACATATCAAGCAGTGCATCGACTATCCGCGTCAGACGACCGAGGTTGTTCATCGCCGTTTCCAGTATTTCTTTTTGTTCGGGGACAATCTTACCCGGTATCTGGTCTAAAACGAGCTTGACGGCGCCAATAATGATGGACAGCGGCGTGCGCAGCTCATGTGAGGCCATCGAGACAAATTCATCTTTCAAATCATTGAACTTTATCAGCTCCTCGTTTGCTTTTTTAAGCTCCATTTCGACCTTCTTGCGTTCGGTGATGTCTTCAATAGTAATGAGTATCATTTTCCTGGAAATAAGACGTCGGGCACTGAACAGCATTGTTTTCAGCCCGATGGTCTCGAAGTTGTGCTCTATCTCGTAGTTATCGATGTCTTTGTTCTCGACAAGGACCTCCCTGAGGAGTTCCCGCAGTTTGGGAATGCTCCACTGCCGGTTGCCCAAATCGTAAATGAAGCGTCCATGGGTTTCCTTATGGTCAACCTTAAATGTCCGGTAGAAGGAGCGGTTGGCTGAGATTACCTTCAGGTCGATATCCAGCACTATCAAAGACGCCCGCATTGTCTCCACGATGCTTTCGGCATAGGCGCGAGCGTCCTCGATTACCTGCTGTGCTTTTTTGCGCTCGGTGATATCAACGAAGATAGCAACCACGCCGTCAATCTTATTATTTAAAGCGCGGTATGGCCTGATATTTACCGAATACCACGTTTCTTCTCTGTCTTTTATTTCAAATGTCTTTGGATGATGGGTCTCTATCACATCCAAAAGCATTTTCTCGAAATTTGGAATATCCACGTTGAGTTTAATTTTACTTATCGGCCTGCCGGCGTCAGAAGAAATTATATTAAGCGCCTTTTCCGCCTGGGGAGTTACCCTGCGTATTACAAGGTCTGTTCCCATCATAACAACCGGCATATTAATACTGCCAAGCAAATTTACCAGGTCGTTATTTAAGAGGGAGGATTCAATATTGCGTTTCTGCAGCTCCTCGTTGGTAGTAACCAGTTCTTCATTTGAGGATTGCAGCTCCTCTTTGGCCGTTTCCAGCTCCTCGTTAGTGCTTTGCAGCTCTTCATTGCTTGACAGTATTTCCTCATTGGCTGTTTTCACTTCTTCATTAGCGCTTTCCTGTTCTTCTATGACTGTCCGAAGATATTCTTTTGTTTCCGAGAGCTCTTTCTGCAGGGACTCGACATACTTTTCATCTTTAGTGTGTTTTCCGCATGCCTTTGGCAAATTCTTAGACGAAACCGACCCGGCGATTTCGTCAAAAAGCACGAGAAAGAATTTTTCTTTAAGGGGTCCGGATTCCACGGGGACAACGGTTATTTTAACCCGCATCCTGCGGCCATTATACAATACGGAGTCCGCTTCTCTTTTTACCGTATGTTTTGTTTCTCTCGCTTTATATATCGCCGCTCTCAAGGGCATAAGCAGCCCTTCCCTCGCCAATTTGAATATGTCATGGCTCGGTTTGCCTGCCGCTGATTCAAGGTAACAGCCGGTGTGCCCGCGGAACTGAACGACCTTCATATCGCTGTCTATCAGCGCCCCGCAAGGAGCGTATTCATCGAGCACAATCCGTTCTACTACGCTTTCAACATCTGCCTCTTTGCCTTTCTTGATATCTGTCTTTTCCTTAATTTCCAATTTACTTGACGGATAATATTTCCGAACAAATTCAAGTTCGGGCCCTGCCGACAGATATTTTTTCGCAAAAATCCTGTGTTTTCCGTCCAGCGTCTTAAAAAGATTCGAATAACCGCCTGCGGCTTCCGCGTTTCCTAAAAGGAGAAACCCTCCAGGCCTGAGCGCGTAATGAAAATTATGAAATACCTTCTTCTGCAAAACGGGCTGCAAATATATAAGCAGGTTACGGCAGCTTATAAGGTCTAAATTGGAGAAAGGCGGGTCGCTGAACACATTCTGTTTGGAAAAAATACACATCTCCCTCAACTGCTTGGAAACCTGATAAGAATCGCCTGTTTTGGTGAAAAACCTTTTTAATCGCTCAGGGGTAATACTGTTTTTTATATTTTTGCCGTAAATGCCTCTGCGCGCCTTATTAATAGAGTCATCCCTTACATCAGTGGAAAAAATCTGGACAGGGACGGCACTGGCTTTGTTTCCCAGCACTTCACAAAGGCATATAGCAATAGAATAAGCTTCCTCGCCGCTGGAACAGGCCGGAACCCATACTCTTACGCCCTGATTTTTTGACCTGTTTTTAAGAATTGCCGGCAAAACCTGTTTTTTTAGCGCATCAAAAACTTTCGGGTCGCGGAAAAAGCTGGTAACGTTTATCAGCAGGTCGTCATAAAGTTTTTCTACCTCGTCTTTATTCTCGCGCAGGAACTTTATGTAGCCCCTGAGATTTTCCAGTTTCAGTAAAACTATCCGCCGCGCTATGCGTCTGCTAATGGTGGGGGTTTTGTAATGAGTGAAGTCCTGCCCCCTGGCCGAACGCAATATATCAAAAATACTTTCAATGCCTTTATCTTTCGTTATGATTGATTTATCTGTTTTAACAGACCCGGCAAATGATATAAGGGGATGTTTTGCTATACGCTCCAGTTCGCTTGCAATCCTTTTGGGCGAAAGCACAAAATCCACACATCCGGCGGCAATCGCGCTTTGCGGCATACCATCATATTTGGCGGATTTTTCATCCTGAGCAAAAGTAATACCCCCTTCGGCCTTTATGGCTTCGGCTCCCAGCGTCCCATCTGTTGCTGTTCCGGAAAGAATTACTCCGATAGCCCTGTTTCCAAGCTCATCTGCCAATGAACGGAAAAAATGGTCTATGGGCATATGCTTAAAATCACTGTCTTTCCTTTCGCTAAGTATTAGTTTTCCGCCTGCGATAGAAAGATTAGTGTTCGGCGGTTTTACATAGACATGGTTGACTTCTATGGGCATACCGTTCTTTATTTCACTTACCGGCATTTTTGTTAATCTGACAAGCAGTTCCGGGAGCAAACTTTTATGTTCCGGGGCCAAATGCATTATAAATACAAATGCCATTCCCGGTTTAGCCGGCAGATTCCTGAGTAATTCCTGATATGCTTCAAGACCGCCGGCGGAAGCCCCGACACCAACAATGGGAAAAGATGTTGTTTTGTGATTCGCAGGTATAATTTTTTTCTTTCTTGGCATTACTCTTGTTTTTTTCTGCATATTTACCCCAAAATAGAACGCCAAAGGCCTGTATTTCTACAGAACCTGGGTTACCTCAGGAAAAGCAATTAAACCAGTTATCCTTACTTACCCCTTTGTCTGTTGCCGATTCCGTATCTCGCGGTCCCCTTAAAGGGCAACAGATTCTTATATCGCAATTTCGCTTTTCTCGTTTACACTCGCTGCCTCACGCTTAGGCAAGGCCAATTCCCGTCACTTTTTGTCTGACCCGACCGCCTGGTGGAACACCCCATCAATATAGGCCAGAAGAACATCAGGATTGAAAGGTTTTACGAAAAATTCCATAGCTCCGGCTGCGAGGCAGGACTTTTTTAGCGATGGGTCTTTGCCGGTAACTACGATTACCGGTATGAGGGTGGTACGGTCTGAACTTGTGAGTCGATTCAACACGGTAAGACCGTCTCCCTTGGGCAGACCGATATCGAGGAGAATAATGTCAGGGTACTCGGTTTTAGCGACCGTAACGGCCTCGACGGCGTCCGACGCCACTACCACGTCATAACCGTACGCCTTGAGATATACTCTGGTTACGTGCACAAAGTCCCTATCGTCGTCCACAACAAGTACCTTTTTCCGGTCCATTTATACCCCCTTATTTCAAACACACTTCAGTTTGCCGAAGTGTCTCGCTTGCACTTCTGTTACCGCTTCCATGTCGCAGTTCCCTTAAATCGCGGCAGCCGCAGCTGCGCTTTTTTTGCCTCCACTCGTTACCTCACACCTGGGCAAGGTGAAGTAGAACGTACTGCCCTTGCCAAGTTCCGATTCGAGCCAGACGCTGCCGCCATACATTTCGACAATTTTTTTCACCGTCGCAAGGCCAATTCCCGTCCCACCGCCTTCATCGGGCGGCACCAATGTCTTAAACAACTCAAAGACCTTATCAAAGTGCTTCTTTTCAATCCCTGGGCCGTTATCCTTCACACTAAACTTCCAGAAGAACTCTTCTTCGACACAACCTACTCTTATTTCGCCCTGCGGTTTGTCTATGTATTTGACGGCATTGCCCAAAAGATTCTGGAATACCTGAGCTATGCGCGTTTCGTTGCATTCATAAACAGGCAATTGATTTTCAATAGTAATAGTAACTTTCTCCGGAGCGTTGACCATTTCTATGACACTATTCACCAGTTCGCCCAAATCGACCATGCTCTTGTCCTCGGCTTTGTCTTCGACACTCGAATATTCGAGTATCTTGTCTATAAAGGAATACATTCGGTCCACTCTCTCTGTAATCTGCCGGACGTGCTGAGTTCCATCCGGCGTAAGTCCGTTGGCGCAATCCATAGTTATCCACTCTGTGAGGCGTCTGATTCCACGTAACGGCGCCTTCAAGTCGTGAGAAACAATGTATGCGAAATCTCGCAACTTTTGGTTGGCCTCTTCCAACCTCCTGTTCAGGTTTTTCAACTCGTTTTCAGTTTTGGCCTTGTAAAGCGCCGTCTCAATGGCTGCCTTTAGTTCCTCCAATTCCACGGGCTTTACGATATAACCAAATGGCTCTGTGATTTTGGCATGTCTCACGATGAAATTATCTGTATGGCCGGTCAGGTAAATGACGGCTGTGCCAAAGTCCGAGCGTATCTGCTCAGCGGCCTGGATGCCATCGAACTGTCCCTCGAGCGCAATGTCCATCAAAACCAGGTCTGGCCTGTTCGTTCGCACTATGTTTAAAGCGTCGCAGGCGCTCAAAGCAGTAACAACGTCATACCCAAGTTTCTCTAACCCAAGTGCTGTTATAGTGCAAAAGTCGGCATCATCATCTACAAGAAGTATCTTCGGCCTTGCATTTTGTTGTAAATCCTTCATAGAACAGCCCCCTAATTCGGTTTTCAATCAATCAGATATTCTCTGTCACGGTTCTTCGCCTGCTGTTTGAAGCGAAGATATCGCTAATCTTTTCAAGCAAAAGAAATGGGTCGAACGGCTTCGCTATATAATCTGTTATGTTATACCTGCGGGCTGTGGCAATATCATATTTTTCGTAGCACCCGGTTACCATTATTACCGGGACATGTCCTGCCCCCGGCTGTTTCCTCAGTTCTTCGAGCATTTCCCAGCCGCTCATAACCGGCATATGTGTATCGGATAGGATTAGGTCTGGTTTCTCGCTCGTTGTCTTCTCAAGCCCTTCTTCTCCATTTGCGGCGATTAAAACCTCGTAGCCCGCGTGCTGGAGGAAGTGTGTGATGACCGTGGTCATGTCCGGCTCATCTTCGACGACCAGTATCTTCTTCTTGTCCTTTCCTTTGTTTATTCGCGCAGACATTATCTCCGATGTCCTCTCATAATTCATTTCTCCAAACTGTTCCGGATGGTGGTTAGCAGTTTCTCTTCGTTGACGGGCTTTAGCAGAACGGCCTTGGCGCCTGCCAGTGTTGCACGCTGTTGCACCGCCGACAAGTCCTTGCCCGTGATTACAATGATGGGCGTGAATACAAACTTCTCGATTACCGCCAGTCGCTCTATCACACTAAAGCCGTCCCCCGCCGGCAGTCCGATATCAACGAGGATGACGTCAGGGTTCTCCTGCCGCGCCACGCCAATCGCTGAAACGCCGTCCATTGCGAAAACAACATCGTAACCACTGGCAGTAAGCCGCAATTGTAGAATGTGCACGAAATCTTTGTCGTCATCGACAATCAGAATCTTTTTTCTGTCTCTGTGCACTGTGGATTTGTCGTCCCAGCCAACCTGGCGCTGGCGAATAAGCTGCTCGATGGAGCTTTCAAGTTCGTTCAGGTCACAGGGCTTGGCGAATATCGTATTGCCGCCTACAATGTGCCCCTTTTTTGATTCATCCGTCTTCGAAAACATCCCACTTAGGAATATGATGGGAATCCCGCTTGTCTGTGGGTACTGCTTTAGTGTGGCGGCGACCTCTCCGCCGGGAATGTCCGGCAGTGCGACGTCAAGGATAATGAGGTCGGGGTGCTCTGTCCTCGCAAGGGTTATGGCATCGCTGCCGCAGGTGGCTATTATGACTGTGTGACCGCGTGCCTCGAGCATTTTTTCGAGAATCCTCAACTGGTCCGGCTCATCGTCCACTACCAGTATTCTCGTCTTTTCCATCTTCATTTCCTTTCAACCCGCTCTTGCTCCTGATAGAAAAAGGGCATGGATTCAGACACGATTTGCCTGGACTACGTCTCTTGCCCCCAATTTCAAAATAATGCCTAAACCGCTTAAGTTTAAGCAAGAACTCGCGATAATAGCTAAGAGGTTCTAATCAATTACTTATTCCCCACGGCATTCTTCGTCATTTTCCTTGAGTTAAATAAAACTTTCCTTAGATTTTAAATAAGTAGTATCTTTTTCTTATTGGCCGCGTCAAATAGAGGGTAAAAAAGCTGCCAATAACCACAATATCCATTTATCGGCTGCAAAATGTGGCCAAGCATTGCATACAAATCTTCCGCTCAAATCCCCATACCTGCGTATTATCGGACCCACCGCCTCGAAGCGACCTGTGGTGAGCGACCTGTAGTGAGCAAAGTCGAACTACGTCGAACCAAGCGCAGATCCCAGCGCATGCTGGGACCCATCGAACCCCAGACCACGATCTGGGGTCCAGATTATCTTCTCAATTTTCTACTATCGACTGTTCTAATTTTTCGCGAAGCGCGCCGGGGACCCACTATTCATTCTTAAATTTATTGTTTTCTCATTACTTTAACGATATACTGTCACCTTATGGCCGGAAAGATATGGGATTTCTGACGGAAATAAAATAGATTTCGCCTTACATCAAAAAACCTGTAACCGTGAAAGTGATATATGAACACAGAAAGCTTTTTCATAGAAAAGCCCCTTAAAAGACCCAACCTTCTCCAACGAATATTTAGATTGCAACCAAAAGAAAATGCTCTTATTGAGATGAACAACTTGTTTGCCAAGGCAGATAAAATCGAAGACGTTTCACTTGAAGATGTTTTTGAGATTGCAACAAGTTATGGTGTAGACTTACATAAAAAGTTTAATAAAGAATTGCGCCAAATCGTTACAGGATATTTGAGTAGTTGTCTCAAGGACTTAAAGATAGATGATCGGGAATTTAAAAATATCAAGCACTTGGTTCGCGTTTTCGGCATCAATGCTTACGAGTTCTCAAAGATACGAAATGAAGTATGCGAATCAATTTATGCTGACAAGGTTCAGGAGGTTATATCTGATGGCAAGGTGACAGACGAAGAGAAAAACGTTTTAATGCGATTGCAGAAGTATTTTAATCTCTCTGAAGAATCCGCACAGAAAATATATACTGAGAAGGCACAGTCATTTTTACAGAATCGCCTAGATACAGCTATAGCGGATAAAAAACTTTCGCCAGAAGAGGACCATGAATTCCAAGAGATGGCAAAGTGTTTAGGGGTTACCGTTCATCAAGATGAAGCCACACGCAATTTGTTGGACAAATACCGCCTTTACTGGCTGATCGATTCTGGTGATATCCCTGAGATCAGCGTAGATATCACTCTTACAAAAAACGAAAAATGCCATTTTGTCTGTCGGGCCAACTGGTACGAACAACGGAAAATTACTAAAAGAATTAGATATAGCGGACCGACCCTAAGATTAAAAATGGCCAAAGGACTTTATTGGCGCATGGGAGATTTGGGGGTACAGAGAGTCAGTGAGGATATAATGGCTCATATCGACTCTGGCAATCTATTTCTAACCAACAAGAGGATTATTTTTTTGGGGGACAATAAAAGCACAAACATAAAGTTGAATAAAATCGTAGATTTTACGCCTTATTCCAACGGTGTCACTATAGTCAAAGATGCGGGACGAAGCCCATTTTTGGAATTCTCAAAAGATGTTGACTTGTTTGCAATGATTCTTAAGCGGGTTATTAGGGATATGTAATAAAAATCCGCCGAGGAAATGTCAAGATAGGCAATTTAATCAAACACTCACTTGTGAGGGCCTAAAAAAATCTCGTAGCGTAGTTTACCCGCCGTCTGTTTGGCGGGCGAAGACCTCGGCGAAGTCGAAGACAACCTGTCCCGCCGTAGCCCTTGGCGAAGGGGGAAGACGGGTGGCGTCACGCATCATCATTGCTATGAATCGCTAACCAAAGAACAAATTGCCCATTATGCCAAATAAATCTGACTATTTTTGAAATATTTTTTTATTCCTTACAGCATAAGGACTTATCGATTTTTGTGGCGAGCAAGGTTGTTTCGTAACTGCTTAAAACGCACGAAAGTTAGCCCTATATATATATAGAGGGACCATGTTCCTCAGAGGCAGCGCAGAAGCGCATGTAGGGGCAAACCTGTGTGTTTGCTCATCGCCCCAGATGGGCAAGGCATCAGGAACAGAAGTTCCATTTCGGATTACTAAATTTTGGTCGGCTTCAAAATGAAGGCCGAAGGACTTTTACCCTCCGTAGCAGTAAAGCGGAGGACGGGTCGCGGACAAGGCAAAAGGGTATCGCAGATGCTCGCATCGAGAATACCCTTAGCCGCAGAACGCAAAGCCGACCAAAGCAGTGTTAATCCGTGTAAATCCGTGTCAAAAAAACTCTGTGAACTCTGTGGCCTCTGTGGCTAAAAAGAATGGAGGAATAACTATGTCCACACAACTAACAATAACAATACCCGTCTGGCTCGACTTTATTTTCACCTTACCCTTGCTCACCTATCGCCTTCTCCGTTTCGGCTACACCTTCCGCAAAATTCCTCTCGGCGACGGCCTTTTCACGCTTGTTGAACCTCGGGACTTCTACACTTTTAATAAATCCCATTGGTTTCCCAGGGTAAGAGGTTCATGTATCTATGCCGCTCGCTTCATTTATAAACCTGACGGCAAATTAAAAATGCTCTCTTTGCACAGGGAAATTATCAATGCCCCTGCAGGCCTCCTCGTTGACCATAGAAATAACGACGGCCTCGATAATCGAAAAGCAAACCTGCGCTTTGCCACACACGCCGAGAATAGTCGAAACAAACGAAAGACCCGCTCAAAAACCTCCTCACGGTTCGTCGGCGTCTTTCTTGTAAAACGCTCTGGCCGATGGAAAGCCGCTATTCAATCCAATGGCAAAACAATAAACCTCGGAACATTCGATTCCGAAATCGACGCCGCAAAAGCTTACGATGAAGCAGCACGTAAATATCATAAGGATTTCGCTCGCCTTAATTTTCCGGAGGAAAATTGACTGTACGCTACACGCTGAACGCTGAACGCTACCCACTAAACGCTGTCGCTTGTACGCTACAATTTTAGAGACAGCCGCAATAAAAGACGCTATTATTACGTCCAGGTTAGAACACACAACCCAAAAAAAAGACGCAAAACACTGAAATAAGGAGACCCAAGATGCAATTGAGGATAGCGTTCAGAGCAACTACGCTTGTTGCGGCAGGACTGATTTTAATTGCCGCGGGTTGTAACTGTAAATATAGCTGTACTGAAAATAAGGCCAAACAGCCCGCCAAAGCCGGGATGCCGCTGCCTCTGAAAGTAAAAGGAAATCAGGTTCTCAACAGCAAGAATGAGCCCGTTTTGCTGCGAGGCGTCAACGCCGCCTGCCTCGAATGGACAATCGACGGCGACGGACATATCCTCGAGACGGCGCGGGTCGCCATTGACGACTGGCATGTGAATATCATTCGCCTGCCCCTTTCGCAGGACCGCTGGTTCGGAAAAGACCCCAACTCAACCGATGAAGGAAAGGGCTATCGAGCCCTTGTCAAAGATGTAGTTGACCTTTGCAGCTCGAAGGGCTGTTACATTCTTCTGGACCTGCACTGGTCCGACGTCAACGAATGGGGCCAGAATATTGGCCAGCATTCGATGCCGGACCGCAACAGCTTGGTTTTCTGGAAGGATATCGCCCCCATCTACGCGAATAATCCTTCGGTTCTTTTTGACCTTTACAACGAGCCGCACGACGTAACCTGGGATGTCTGGCTTAAGGGCGGGATGATTACGGACCGCCCAAACAGGCCCGGATTGCAGGCCAAAAAATATGAAGCTGTAGGAATGCAGGAAATGCTGGATACCGTGCGTTCTACCGGCGCCAAAAACGTCGTTGTCGCAGGCGGACTTGAATGGGCTTATGACTTCAACGGCATACTTGCGGGCAGACAGCTTAAGGACGCAGGAGGAAACGGCGTTATTTACGCCAATCACGCTTATGACAACAAGGGCGAAAGCGTCTTTACCTGGATTGCCAGCATGAAAGAGGCCACCGCCAAATTCCCGGTTATCGTCTCTGAATTCGGCGGCTCCGGCGGCCCGAATCGACGCCAGGGCTGGTGGGGACAAAGTCCATCAACCGCAACGGGCGATGACTGGCTGTTACACGTGCTTCAGGCGATTCAGGATAATAACTGGTCATTCACCGCATGGGACTTACATCCGACGGCGGGGCCGACATTGATAGCGGACTGGAATTATATGCCAACGCCGGAATTTGGCGTTTATGTGAAGGAGTTGCTTGTTACCGGCAAATTGCCCAAATATACGCCGCCTGACCTCAGCAAACTTGCCAAGGCATCGGTTTCGACGCTGCCGGAATCGGCACGTATTGGCGGAAAGGAATTATACGGCGACTGGCTGATTAAGGCCGACCCATGCGACCGTATGGGTAATAGTTCAATCATATCTTTTGCCGGAAACAGTGAAGGCAAGTTAATCGGGCAGTGGATAACTCCCAGAAATTTCACAGAGCTTGAAGATGTCCGGTTCAAAGATAACCAGGTCACCTTCACACAAACCGTTCAATTCCGCAAAGAGACCTTCAAGGGATATTTTGTGGGCACAATCGAAGGCGACAAACTTTCAGGAATCCTGACCCACGGCGGAAACAAATCCAAAATGGAGGGCAAACACAGCCCGACGATGCCATTGGCAGCCGGAATATGGGATATAAAATTCAAGACTAAAGATAATGAAACCGCCGCGATACTCGCTGTTAAAATAAACAAAGACGGCTCGTTATCGGCTGAATGGCAAAAAATAGAAGGTGACCATAAGATTACGGACGTGAAATGCGAAGCAAATAAACTGACCTTCAAGAGCACCACCAAGGTTCAGGATGCTGAGAAGGTATGCAGCTTTGAGGGAACTGTAGAGCCGAAGACGGATACGCTTGCAGGCGTGTGTAAGGCGGAAGGCAACGAAATGCCGGCTGAAGGTAAACGAATCGGCGTGGAACTTATCGGCACGTGGATTCTCGACGTCGCTGCCCCCTGGGGCAGCTCAAAACAGCGTCTTAAGGTCAACCCGGATATGAGCGGGCTATACGGAACCACCTCGATAGATAAAATCACTCTCGAAGGCGACAAAATAACCTTCAAGGTTACGCCCGAATTCGGCAGGATGAGATTCGAAATGAACTTTGAAGGCAAACTGGACGGCTCGAAACTTACCGGAGAGCTGAAGAACCCAAGAGCTTCTCAAACAGTTACGGGCAAAAAGGCGGGTTGAACGATTTATCAATGCCGGAGTGATAGAATTTTCGCGGCGGATTTGGCGAAATAGGTAATAATAATGTCCGCGCCGGCGCGTTTGATGCTCATCAGGGATTCCATTATCGCAGCATCTTTATCGATGTGGCCTGCGGCAGCGGAGGCGTGAATCATCATATATTCGCCAGAGACGTTGTAGGCAGCGATGGGACAATCGAAACGCCGGCGGGCACGGTAAATTATATCGAGATACGGCAAGGCGGGCTTGACCATAACAATATCTGCGCCCTCTTCGATATCGAGGGCAATCTCGGCAAGGGCCTGGCGGACATTGGCGGGGTCCATCTGGTAGGTCTTTCTATCCGTGAGACCTGTTGAAGCGTCGGGAACGGATTCGGCGGCGTCTCTGAACGGGCCGTAAAAAGCGGAGGCGAATTTTGCGGCGTAAGACATAATCGCAACATCTTTGAAATTATTTGCCTCAAGAGCTTCGCGAATCGCCTTAACCCGGCCATCCATCATATCCGAGGGGGCAACCATATCCGCCCCGGCCTGTGCGTGCGATAACGCAACTTTGGCGAGCAATTCTATGGTCGAATCGTTATCGACTTTGGCATCTTTGATAAGGCCGCAATGGCCTGTGCTTGTGTAGGCGCACAGGCAGACATCGGTAATGACAACGAGTTCCGGTACAGCTTTTTTGATTTGGCGAATAGCCAACTGCACCGCGCCATCCTCCGACCAGGCCTCGGAGCCGGTTTTATCTTTTTTATCGGGCCCGCCTCGATTCGCCAGATGCGAATCGGGCGAGGCAGGTAGGCCGAAAAGTAAAATCGCGGGGATGCCGAGCTTGGCAACCTCTTCGGCCTCTTTGACAATAGTATCGGGCGAGAAGTGGAAACAATCAGCCATTGATTCGATTGGCTCTTTGAGACGATTGCCCCTGCGGACAAAAAGCGGATAGACGAGATTATCGACGGCGACGGTTGTTTCGCGAACCAGCCGACGCATTGAATCCGTTGTTCTCAGCCGACGCATCCTGTTATTGGGAAAAGCCATAAGCGTCCTCTAAAATTTGGTTAAACAGTAAAATATTTCATGTTTTTATCATTCAGTACTTGATAAGCATCATTAAAATTCCCATCTTTTATGGCCAACGGCTTAGTCAACTCAAATTTCCCTTTTAGTGTTGCGCAATAACCCTCTTTGTCTTTAGAACTGACAGGAAAAGCATAGTTTATAGTATTTGCGAACTCATCAAGTCCGATTTCGGGCACCCATATTATTGAAAAATATCGGATTCCATCATAATCAGGCGCATCTCTCACAAACCACTGCATTATAAGTTGTGGAATTATGTACTCCGGAACAAATGGTTCATTAGGACATAAACATACAATTGAAGACGCAGCAATTAAAGGCCAACAAATAGCATAGTTAATAAAAAAGTTTTCTTCCCGAATCTTCTGACCTTCATTGTACGAAGATAACCCGAATGCGAATGGGGCTAATACTTGAGGTTTATAAGAAAAATCCAAAAATTTAATATCATTTTTCGGCCTGAACTTTGAGATGTATAGCCCATCAAATGGTGGATTACCTAATTCGTGCCAGCATAATTCAATAGTGCTACCAAGATAAAGACAGGGCAAGCCATAGATACTATATCTCTGGCTTCCCACTTTATGACGCAACTCAAATGGTATATGAAATAAATCCTCTGGATTCGTAAGCGATTTACCATCCCGAGAGATACGCATTCTGTACATATTACCATTATCTTTAGGACTCATTGGAAATGATTTAAGGTCATCAAGTCTGTTTTTGACAGAATCCATACCTTTTTGTAATTGCATATATGCTCTTTCGGGTTGCCCTTTTAAATAATCGTCAATAGAACCGCAAATTGCTTCTTCAAGTCTTTTAATTGAATCTGACTGTTCTTTGATCCGACGGCATAAATGGCAACTAGAATCAAGTTGCTCAACAATTTTCATATAGGAATTAAAAATTAGGGACAGATAATCCTCAAAGTCACCTTTCGTTCGGCTTTTTGGGAGCTCCATTACTTTGCTATTAAAAAAAGCACCAATATTCATTTGGCAATTCCTGTACTTTCGTCTTTCAGACGGGACGAAGCATTGCTTCACCTATTTTCTGCCGGCGCATCCTGTTATTGGGAAAAGCCATAACTACTCTCAATTTATTATTAACCTTTGGATATTAAATATGACTGCCAATTATTTCTTATATTCTACCAGAATCTGTTCCAAATCACAACGTTTGCAAGTCAGCAATAAAGGTTGGTGTGCTATCGGTTATCCCCATCATAAGATTCTACCTGCGAAAAACAAATTCTGATTGTCTCCGGGGGCCATTTAGAACGGATATATGCTTCGATTTTCTTTGCCCAATTCTGATATTTTTCTATATCAAGTTCAGTCCCCCTGAAGCGTTCGTCCGTTCTGTTCTGGTACTCGATAATAACCTCAAAATCGTCGGGCACGATTGCTGAGAACCCTCCTGAACCGTATGTGCATTCAACTCGCTTGAGAATGTAATCTTTCGGCAGGTATTCAAGAGCAACTTGACGAATTTTATTTTCGTCGGGCAGGTCATGTTTGGGCAGTCGTTTCATCGAAATCACCTCTTGCTTATCTCACAAGTATGCACTCTTTACAAGATAGTTTTGAACGTAATCTTTAACGGCTTCTTCGAGAGAGGTGATTTGTTTTTCGTAGCCGATGTCGCGGAGTTTGGTAATGTCGGCCTCGGTGAAATACTGGTATTGATTACGGACAGAGTCGGGCATATCGATGTATTCGATACTCGGCGATTTACCCATCGCGGCAAAAACCGCTTTCGCCAAATCATTCCAGGAACGAGCGACGCCTGCGCCAAGATTGTATATGCCGAATGTATCAGGGTTATCATAAAAGAAAAGCGTCATATCAACCGCGTCTTTGACGTAGAGGAAGTCGCGTTTCTGCTCACCGTCCTTGTAATCTGGCCTGTGAGATTTGAAAAGACACACCTTGCCGGTTGTGTTTATCTGCTCGAAGGCCTTGAGGACAAAGCTTCGCATATCGGCCTTATGGTATTCGTTCGGCCCGAAGACGTTGAAGTATTTTAGCCCCACGATTCTTCCAAGCAGCCCGTTCTTTTTTGCCCAGAGGTCAAATAACTGCTTCGAATAGCCATAAGGATTGAGAGGCTTAAGCGTTTCAAGTTTTTCTTCCTCGTCCGCGAAACCATTTTCGCCGTCACCGTATGTCGCGGCGCTGGAGGCGTATATGAATCGAATTCCCTCTTCGGTCGTCCACTGGGCAAGTTGTTTGGTGTATTCGAAATTGTTCTCCATAAGGAACGACGCGTCTGTTTCTGTGGTTGATGAGCAGGCGCCAAGATGAAAGACAGCGTCCGCGGAAAAGTTAACAACGTCTTCGGCTACCATTTCGAGAAATTCATCTTTATCCAGGTAGTCGGCAAAGCGCAGGTTGACGAGGTTCTTCCACCGCTGGTCGCTGCCGAGCCGGTCAACAACAAGGATGTCGTCGATGCCGCGTTTATTCAAAGCCGCGATTAACGCTGAGCCGATAAAGCCCGCCCCGCCTGTTACGATTATCATTGGCAATCCCTTTCCAGTTTAACTAATGGTTCTTTAGGCGATAAGCTTAAATCGGGGACCGCGAAGTGTCAATCTTTGATAAATGGAGAAATGAGCGCATAAAAAAACCGCTCACCAAGAGCGGTCGGAGAAAAGCCGAAAAGGTTTTAACTTTTTTAACACAAAGCGATATACGTCGCTATTGTAAGAATAAGTATCCTTCTTTTATTAACTGTAAAAGGATACCACACGTTGTAATAAAACCTTCTCATCACACCCAACTTCGCCGAAGCCAAAACCTTAACACCACTACCTCTCTACTTTTGTATTGTAACCCAAGGGACAATAAGAACCAAATAAAAAATGGATGGCCGGTTGTAAGTGCTGTATTAAAAAGGGGTTACGGTTTAACAAATAGCGATATTTTTTCGGATGCCCGTGGGTACTAAGCAGCCCAAAATCAGCGTTTTTACCAATTATGCAAGTGTGCGGACTGCCTGACTCATAAGCCGGGCGACAGGTAATCGCTGCGGGCATCGCGACTCAGCAGCGGCGTAATCAACCGTGAGTATTTTGTCTCGCTTCTGCTGACTCTCTCGTTCGCTTCACCTATTCAATTTTTATCGCGCAAACCGTATCAGGCAAGTTTTTCGACTGCTTCCCGGACAAGCCGGGCAATCGGCATACGCTGCGGGCAACGCTGTTCCGCGAGCCGATAATCAGTCGTCAACAACCTCGCCCTTACATCGGCGGGTATTTCAGCGAACGTTTGTTTCGCCAGTTGTGTGTTGCCATAGCTGTTGTGATACATAAGCGACCGCATTACGTCACTGACGTAGGGTGCCTGCGGCAGCACTGCATCACAGATATGAGCGCAGCCGGCACAATAACCGCTGCAGGTTTCCATTGCGTATCGTTCAAGCACGTCCTTATCTTCCCGGGTCAGCTTGGTTTTGTCGAGTACTGCCGCCACATTTTCGGTGACCCGTGCGACACTTTCCATACCGACGCTTACGGAGGCGAATCTTTCGTCTTCGAAAACGGCCTTTAGTTTTGCCTGGCCTTCTGTGAAACCCTTGCCGGCGAAATGCTCCATAATCTTCTTGTCCTCGTCGGTTTCAGCCGTAACACCTTTCTGGGTTTTCATAGCGGTAAGTGCAATTCCCGCTTTATAGCAAGCATCGATTGCCTTTTGCATCTCGGTATCTTTCATCAGGCGAAAGTTGTATTTTGCCAGGATGGCATCGACCCAGCCAAGTTTTGACGCCTCGAACAGATTTTTCGCCATATTTTTGTGCGTGCTGAAGCCGAATTGACGAATCAGCCCCTTTTTCTTGGCGTTTTCCGCCCAAGTTTTATAATCATCGGTCAGTTGCGAGATATTGTCGAGAACGTGAACGCCGTAGTAAACATCGACGTAATCGGTATTCATTCTTTTGAGTGACTCCTGGAGCCGGCCTTCAACCTGCTCCGCTCCGACAGCGTGAGAGGCCTTGGTCGCAATGAACAGTTTCTTTCGCATTTCGGGCCTGGCGGCCAGGAATTTGCCGATGCACAACTCGCTGTTGCCGTTAGTGTAACCATAAGCGGTATCCCAGTATGTTACGCCCCATTTGGTGCAGGCGTGAAGCACGACCTGTTGTTCAGTGATGTCAATTGCACCCAGGCACAGCGCCGACACCTGCGTGTCGGTCTTGCCGAATTTTCGCGTGGGGACCTGCGGGGTTTCGCTTTGCTGCTTTCCAGCGGCCGCATTCGGCTCATTTGAATCCGCTTTTGCCTTTGAGGCCAAAACCGAACCTAAACCCGCCACTCCGATTGTCTTCAAAAAATTCCTTCTGTTAAATTCGCTGCTCATCGATAACTCTCCATAAGAAACTCATTTTTCGTTCAGGTTATAAAGACAGGTTCAACTCTTATCTACCGCTATTCTGTTCACCTTGTTCTGCTATTATAACAACAATCTGCGGTCTGTGCTTCTGGTTTCGCCTTCAGCGGTAATTCTTATCGCCCTTTTGCCGCTTACGGGGCACTCGTGCTCGCATACGCCGCAGCCGATACACTTTTCAATATCCACACAGGGCTTCTGCAATCGCACCTGTATTTCGATTTTACCCGCCGTCACAGCAGGCAATTTGCCTTCGGAAATTCCTACTGAAGTAGCGGTATTTGAGGAGATTTTACGCCGGGAGCCATCCTCAAAAAGAACATAATAATCGCCCGTGGCGAATTTATCCGTGGGGATACTACTGTCAATTTCGATTGCATTTTCTGTTACCTGCTTAATCGAAACTACGCCGTCTCTGACAGTCGTAAAAACATCCTTCGTGAAAATCGCCTTGGGGCTGACGGGGCAATTCTCCTGGCAGACAATACAGGGCTTATCCATTGCCCAAGAAAGACACCTGCCCTGGTCAACGAATGCCGTTCCAAGTTTGATTGGGCCAGCGGAGGCAAAGTCACCGAGGCCTCTTTTTTCATCGAGAGTAATGGGCCTGATTGCCGAAGTCGGGCAGACCTGTCCGCAGGCGACGCAATTCAACTGACAGCCGCTTGAACCGATGCGGTTATTCAGGATTGGCGTCCATAATCCTTCGAGTCCGCCCTCAATGCCAGCTGGCTGAATAACATTCGTCGGGCAAACCCGCATACACTGGCCGCACTTGAGACATCGTTTCAAAAACTCCGGCTCTGCAAGAGCACCAGGCGGACGAACAACGCCAGTGTACCAGTTCGAGGCGACCTTGCCGCTTAGCCGAATCGCGGGAGCAGCTATTATCCCACTAACAAACGATAACACGACCCCCCTTCTGGAAACATCAACTTGCGTCTCACCCGCAAGCGAGGGAACGGTCTGATAAGCGATGAGGTCGTGCTTGCAGTCATCCCGACAGTTGAAGCAAAGTACACATTCTGCGATTTTGATATTGCCGCTCGGCTCGCAGCCGCCCTCGCAGGCCTTTTCGCACATCTTGCAGTTGATACATGCACTTTTGGTCTTGCCGATGCGCCAAATCGAGAACCTGCTTATTATTCCCAAAAACGCGCCGGTAGGACAAATGAACCGGCAGTAAAATCTCGGTATAAAAAGATTCAGAAGGATAGCGCCAGCGAACACGGCAAATATCAGCCAGCCAAAGTCGTAATAACGCGCGTTGACCGATGTTAAATATGTGCCTCTGTCAAAAATGGGAAGCAGCACAAGCTGAAACGAGCGGGTTACCAGCGGGATGGGGTCGAGCAATCCTGTTTGCAGAGTGCCTGCCAATGAAGGAAACGCCGCCATTCCGAGGAAGAAAACCAGGACTAAGTATTTTATACACTGTGCCTTGCGATATATGTTTAGCCGGATTTTCTCAGCGACCTTTTTGCCTCGATTGCCCAGATAGCCGACGAATTGATGTATCGCGCCGAATGGGCAAATCCAGCCGCAGAAAAACCGCCCGAAGATTATCGTCAGGATGACAACCCCAAGCGCACAGTGCAAAGGCCCGTAGAATTTGCGGGTTGATACTATCGTGCCGAGCGCAACAAGCGGGTCGAACTGCAAAATCCAGTTAATGGGCCAGTTCCGGATTTGCCAGAACTTCTCCCCGACCGTGGTAACGATGCAAAACCACACAAACAGGGCAAAAAAGAACAACTGGTTTATTCGTCGAACCGTCGTGATTTTCATATTATTTTCAGGTTACTTCGGCCCTCAATGGTTTGAGCGATTCGTAATCGGCTGTCCCGACGCCTGCCTTTTCCGCGATTGCCAGATAGGGCAAATCCGCTGGTTTAAGATTCAACAGTGAACTTCCGAAGGCGTCCGCCGCGACCATATCGCAGCTCGCAATCATCGTATTCGTTTTTTTAAGGTCCGACACCGACCCGCCCGTAGGCCCGTTGGTCATCATCGTAACCGTGCCGTCGAGTATGACCAGCGTCGGCTTTACAAGCATGGCAAGCTCGGCGATTATGTTATTGATATCCTGATGGAACACGTTTCGCCTGCCGCCGAGAAGTCCATACCAGTTTTTCATAGTCATCGACGCCGCGCTTCTGTGATGATTTTTCAGGGGAGCTATGCCGATGAGCTTATTGGCTTTGGTAAACGGGGCACAGTAAATGGGCCAATCCTTAATCAGCACCCCGCCCGCCAGCGTAAGCGGGCTGAAATACGAATTCTTTGGCATAACGACCTGTGCGCCTGCTGCCGACGCGGCTTTACGGATACCGCTTATCGTAAAACAGCTCGCCGGGTCGTTTATTGAATTGTCGGTTACTATGACCCTGCTCGCCTTTTTCTCGTAGCATAATTTCACGACCGCGGTAATAACATCCGGATGTGTAGTAGCGCCGAGAAGAGGCGGAGTAGCGAAGCCGACGTTTGGTTTTATTACGACGACGTCGCCCGGCTTTATAAACCTCTCGATGCCACCGAGAAGCTCAATCGCTTTGTTTACAGTTTTTGCCCTGTCCTGGCCTTTGACGATGCTTATCACCTGCCCGTTTTTACGCGGCACCGAAAAATCAGGCAATCCCTTGACAGAAGTCCCCAAAAAGCCGACTTCCTCGTTTTTCGCCCCAGGTCCTTTAGGGTCATAAAGCCAGCGTGCGACGCCAACGGCAGCGGCAATCGAAGCCGCCGCTTTCGCCCCGCGGATAAGCAGTTGTCTTCGAGCGATATTTTCTTGGTTTGGTTCAGTCATTGATTTCCTTCAACCGGCCAATCAAAACTTCCGCTGCTTTTTCCGCCGCCTGCTTGTCATTCGCCTCGTGAACGCCACCGACGAATACGCCCGACGGGAAGACCATCTCGAAACTCCCGTAAAAATCCACGACCAATGCGCCGGCGGATTTGAGGATTTCACTGTCAACCGTGATTGCCTTGGCGCCGTTAGTTATGAGAAAATCATAATAATTCTTCGCGACTGTTTTCGCCTCATCAGCGTTTTTGCGCATGCTGAAAAATATCGATACCGTTTTTTCGCACGATTTGTATTGCGCGGAGTAAGCATTGGTAAGGCCGTCGAAACCAAAGGCGTTGTCAATCTGTAATTTCCAGCTTCCAGCCACCGTGCCTTCGACAGGAAAATATCCCAATTCGGCTATTTTGTCGTTGTCGGTTGGCTTAAATTTGGCGGACAGGTCTTTAGCGATACCTTTCATCCCGTCAACAAGCTCGTTCGATTCGGCTGAGCCAATCATTTCGATATAATTTTTACCGAGCGATATACAAATCTCATTGCCCGCCACATAACCAAACGCTAACGCACCCAGGTCGCTCAGGTCAGTCGCATCTGCCCTTTTTTGCCTGCTGTAAACCGAAAAGGCGTTCTTCGCGTTGTTCATATCGTAAACATAAAGCTCGAATCCAAGTTCGGAATTGCTTTGGGCGGCGAACCGCTGGGCGGTCAGCTTGACAAAGCCGGCTTCCTGATACATAGGGGCCTTGCCGTCGATTTTCTCGTAAAGATTATCGTTGTTATATGTCTCGACTTTGCCGACTGGCGTAAAATCGCCCTGTGACTCCTGCCCCGACGCGATGCCGAACCGTGCCATATTAAAATCGCGCTGAATAAAATATATGCCGACCGCCGTGGCAATCATAATGAGCAAAATCAGCACGCCAACGGCGGACTCAAGTGTTCTCGCTCGACCGGAAAGTAACTGCATAAAATTACGCATCCCGCTTTTATCGGGATTGCCCCTACATGTGGTGAGCAATGTCGAACCAAAAACAGGTAGTTATTATACTCCCTGCCTCTACATTTGTCAAACTGAAGAAAGGAACGGGCGTTTCACGGGTTTACTCGTGGCGGAGGGATTCAATTGGGTCCATATTCGCAGCACGATAGGCAGGATACAGACCAAAGGCGATTCCAACAATACCAGATATGCCGAATGAAAGCAGCAAAGATATCCAGGTGATTACAGTTGGCATATTTCCGAATCGAGTTACAAAAATGGGTATAATACAACCAAGGAAGATGCCAAGTATGCCGCCTGCAAACGTAAGGAAAAGAGTTTCGGAAAGGAACTGAAAGATAATATCTTTTCTTTTCGCGCCGAGAGCCCTGCGGATACCTATTTCGCGTGTTCGTTCGCTGACTGTAGCGAGCATAATATTCATAATGCCAATACCGCCAACCAATAGAGAAATAGCTGCGATTGAACCAAGAACGACACTGAAGATGCGTTTGGTGCGTTCGGATTCGCGCAGAAGCTCAAGCGGCACCACTATCTGATAATCGTTTTTCTTGTGAAACTGGCTCAGGAGATTGATAAGGATATCGCGTGACGATTGAACCTTGCTTATATCGCTGACTTTTATGATGACTTCCTGCAATTGCACTTTTTCTATTTTGCGTGAACCGCCGCTTAGCTGCAATGACGTCTCGCCGAAACGCTCTTTAACTGCCGACAATGGAATATATATGCTTCCGGCATTTGCTCCACCCTGACCGTTTGTCGAAGGGGCCTTTTCTTCAGGGACGCTTGTTGTCGAAGCACTCCCTTGTACGGTGACAATACCGACAATCCTGTAATAATCTCTTCCTATTTTAACGTCCTGGCCCATCGGGTCGTCAAATATGAACAATTCTTTGACAGCCGCTTCGTCGATGACGCAAATATCCTGCTTGTAATCCAAATCAAAAGACGTCAGGAACCGCCCTCTAATCAAATGTATAGGTGAGGTTTCGAGATGCCACGGGACAGTCCCGATTATCTCGATTGGTATCTTGCGATTACGATACCAGGCCTGTTGAGAAAGACGGCGAACCGGTACTATGACCTGGACATCCGGCACGCTGTTGTGAAAACGCTCGGCATCAGCGTACGTCAGGCCGTATTCGCGAAGACCCTGCTGCTGGCCCGTGGCTTTCTGGTCTTCGGGCGGCTGAGCAGTTTTTATGATTATGTTAAGCGAGCCGAGGCGGGCGATTTGCTCCTGGGCGGCCCTGCTGGCGCCTTCACCGATGGCCAGCATTGCGATAACGGATGCGACACCAAAGATTATGCCCAGGACAGTGAGTATGGCGCGAAGACGATGGAGCCATAAGCTCTTGATGCCCAGTTTAAGAACGCGCCTGATGCGATACAAAATCATAACGTTAATGGATTCAGGAATTCCGTGCAGACCCGTCATTGTGGTCTGCACTCTGTAAATCGCCCTTGTTTTTACTGGCCTTTTCCTCTGGAAGTTTATGCTGTTGCCCGTCGGGTTTGTTTGCGTCGCTGGCGGACGCAGACAAATCCTTCTGCTGCGTTCCAGCTTTTTTCTGACTTGTTTCATTCGCAAGCGGTTTTTTTTGCTGTTTCGACGCTTCTGCTTTTGTAATGGCCGGCTCAGCAATTAGCGGAGGATTCATCAGAACATCTTCTCCAACCTGTAATCCATCCGTAATCTGGACGAATTTTTCGTTAAAGGACCCGGTCTGAACCTCTCGCGGCTGTGGGCCTTTTGCGCTTACATAATAGCACACTTTTTTGCCGCTCCTGTTTGCCACCGCCTGAATCGGAACTATTGTCACGTCATTCAACTCTTCAACGGTGGTTTCAACCTTGGCTGACATTCCCGGCTTAAGAAAATTATACGAACCATCAATTGTGACCTGGGTCGCATAAACCTTAAGGTCAGGATTTAACCAACTTCTTTGCTGGTCGGGCAATGGGGCAATTTTGAGGACTTTGCCCGTAAAGGTCCTGTCGGGAAAGGCGTCTATAGTTATCTTTGCGATTTGGCCCGGCTTAATCTTGGTTATGGAGGACTCATGAACGGTAATCTCGACTATCATTTCAGACGTGTCGGGCAGAGACATAATTTCTTCGTTCTGCTGAATCGTGTACCCAACCTCTATGGGTCTGTCGTGATACCAGTAACCGGTGCCTGACGACGCGTAAACCACAAGGCCCGGCCCGGGCGCTTTGATTACGCACGCGGCAATCTGCTTTTTAAGCTTTTCAAGACGTTCTTTTTCCAGCTCGAATTTGGCCCCGGCGCTTTTTAACTGAGCTATTGTCTGCGCCAGTTTTGAGCGGCACCGAGCGTGAGTCCTGTCCAGCTCACGTCTGGCTTCATAATAGTCGCTAAGAAACTTCTCTGAATCTTTAGGAAAATCATAAAGCTTGAACAGGTCCAAGTTAATGCTCGCCTGCTTGTTTTGTATTTCACAGCTTCTCTTGTCCAGCTCGTCCCCCTGCAGTTCAATTTCCGCAACGTAATTCGCATCGTAAAGCTGCCGAGTACCCTCAAGTTTATACTGTGCCTTTGCGAGCTTTGAGCCGGCCATTTCTATCTGGTCCTGCAGGTCCGTAAGTTTCTGCGAGGCCTGAGACCGGCCAAGCTTGTTCGGGTCATCGAGAAACAATTCCAGGTTACGCTTTGCGTTAGGGTCATTCTCCACGGCAAGGATTAGTTTTTCGGCGACGGCCTCACCAAGGTATTTTTCGAAATCCATCAGGGCGAATTTGACCTTTAACTCCGCAGCCGTGATATCGCTTTCATTTTGCTTGAGCTGGATAAAATAGGCCTCATTTGCCTCTGCGAAACCCGACTCTGCGCCGGCGAAATCGATTTGTCTTTGCGAAAGATTCTCAGTCAGATTTGAGGAGTCGAGTTCCACCAGCACTTTGTTGTTGACGTCCTCAGGGGTTATGTAATTTCCTTCGGGGACGATGCTGGTTATTCTTACCTGGCCTTCGACGTCGGACTTGATGTGAATTGCGTTGCGGGCCTTGATACTGCCGTTCTCAGTGACGGTGATGATGAGGTTATCTTTGCACACCTTGAACGTGTTTGCTGCTTTTTCAGGAGCCGGCGAGGTGTTTTTATTTGCCATAAGCATCATTGCCGGCAAAACCAGCGCAATAGCCAAACCGCCGGTGATAAGCCACTTTCGCCGTCCGGCAGTCAGATGATATATTTTCGTCTGAAGAATGTTTGGCCCGCTCCCGCTCATTTGTAGAGCTTCCTGACATCACACCTGATTATGCCCATATCCCATAGGGCTTTGGCCTGCAATAGATAATTATTATATCCTTTATACCGGTGACGGTCAAGGAAAAAGGAGGCGTTTTACCACCTTCTGGCGGTAATTACCGCATCAAGGCCGAAAAGTAACAGAGTAGCAGGTTCCGGAATCAATCTTTCAGCACTTCAGATGGTTGCGATTTGGAGAAGGTGTGGTATCATATCGGGTCTGAAAGGCGGAAAAGTGTTAAGCGGAAGACGCCGGATTCGAAACCTTCAAAATTTGGGAGTCGAAATTATGTCCGCAAGAACCATAATAATCCTGTTCGCTGTCGCAACAATAACAACAATTGGTTTTGTTAATACAGGCGCGATTGCCGCATCCCAATCCGACCATAAGGTCTCGCCTTCGGCGGGCACAAACCAGCAGGCAGACGCTAATGTCAAGCCGCCCTTTCGACTCGCGATTGCCGGCCTCACCCACGACCACGTTACCTTGCTGCTGGGGGAACTTCCCCATCGCAAGGACATTACCCTTGTCGGCATCGCCGAACCAAACACCAAACTTGCCGCCAAATACGTCACGAGATACCATCTTCCACAATCGATAATTTACACAGACCTCGATAAAATGCTCAACGAGACCAAACCGCAGGCCGTGGTTATCTATACCTCCACCTTCGACCATTTACAAGTTGTACGGGCCTGTGCCTCGCATCATATAGATGTGATGATGGAAAAACCGCTGGCTGTCAGTGTCGAGCACGCAGCCGCTATGGCCAAGGCCGCGAAGAAAACAGGCATCCGAGTCCTCGTCAACTACCAGTCAACCTGGGAACCCATGAACACATTGCTCCGCGATATGATAACCGAGCAGAAGGCAATCGGCGAGATTCGCAAAATTGTCTTCTACAAAGGCCATTCAGGGCCGAAGGAAATCCGCTGTTCGCCTGAATTCCTCAATTGGCTGACCGACCCGAAATTAAACGGAGGCGGCGCTCTTTTCGATTTCGGCTGCTACGGCGCTAATCTGGCTACCTGGTTTTTGAATAATCAAAAGCCGTTATCCGTAACTGCTGTTACCCGGCAGACAAAACCGGACATCTACACAAAAGTAGATGATGACGCGACCGTCATAATCACCTACCCCAAAACGCAGGTCATAATAATGGCCTCCTGGAGCTGGCCCTATGGCAAGGATAGCATTGAAATTTACGGTACAGCCGGCTCAATTCAAACTATCGACGGCAGGAACGCTATTTTGCGCATCGATGGAAAATCCGAGCAGAAAATCGCCGCCAACGCAATCGAATCTCCTTACAGTGATTCTTTGACTTATCTCACTGCTGTGGTAAATGGCGGGATAAAACCGCAGGAAACTGCGTCTCTCGAAAATAATATGATAGTCACCGAGATTCTTTGCGCCGCCCGCTGCTCCGCGCAATCGCACTCAACAATTCAACTGCGATGAAACACCGATGACAGTCAGGGGAAAATAAGCGTGCAGGTTGAAAAATGAAACAATTGTTACTGGTACTGTTAGTGCTTGGGGTGTCTATACCGGCCAGTGCCGACGTGCATGTCTATACCATGAAGGCGAGTAACGCGGAATACAAATATAATTCAGATTCAAATGCCCTGGGGCAGATTAAAGATACCAATACCGCGTTTGTTATCTTCGAGTTGCTGGGCGGCGGTTCAGCCGACGTCTGGGCCGTTTATACCTATAAAGCTAAGGATCCAAACGGCAAAACGCAAAATTATTGCAAGGGTGAAAACTGGGGCATATTAGGTTTTGAGCATGCGTCGTTAAGCCCGACAAAGGCAAAGTGGGTCATATCAGATACAGCCAATGGACGCCGTATTATTCTGACCGGCGATGCGAATACGGCAAACATTCGCAGCTACAAAAGTTCCTGCAATTCCTGTCATAACCCGTCAAAAGGCACCCCTACATTTGATATTACATCCTCCTTCACCGGTTATTCGATAAAGCCCGAAGCCGACACCAACGGCACAACTGCGTTATCCCTGAATGTGTACGTCGTCAGCCCAAATGAGAAAGTAAAGATGCCTGTTTTGGTTGACGTTTCTGGCTTTCGGTTTCTGATGCCTTTGAATTAAACTCTTTTCTGTTTTCAATAGTTTTTGCTTTTAGATTTGCCCTGCGTTTTAATATCTCATCCGCTCAGAAAATTGAAGAAACCAAAGGAAGAAAAATGGTGATTGATTATTTGCCGGCAGAGGGCATAATAATCAGTAAGCATTTATCAATCTGGTCTGGGGAAACAAGGCGAAATGTTCGAAATATTATGCACGGGTGACGGGGTATCGGTTTGGGGCGGCGTGTTCGTGGTGATTGTCATCATAGGCATAATCATCCACGTTATGTCCCGACACAAAGGCCCCGGCATCGCTATGTGCCAGATATTCATCCTCGACGGCGACAGGAGCGGCAATTTCGTCCGGATTGAAAACGCAATAGCCGAGGCCAAATCAAAAGGCGCCGAGTTAATCTGCTTTCCCGAGGCGACAATGCTTGGCTGGCTCAATTCTGATGCACATGCCAGGGCCTGCACGATTCCCGGGCCGGATTCGGAACAGCTTTGCGAGCTGGCGAAAAAATACGGGGTATATCTTTGTATCGGCGTTGAAGAATTTGAACTGGGAAGATTGTTCAACAGCGCACTGCTCATCGACGACCGGGGACGGATTCTGCTCAAACACCGCCAGGTAAATATCCCGCAAAAACTTATGTCCCCCCCTTATTCGGCGGGAAGCGAATCCGACATTGCCACTGTGAACACCAAATTTGGCAAGATTGGCCTGCTTATATGCGCCGACACACATCGCGAGGACCTTCTCGACCGGATGGCAGCGCTGAAGCCGAACCTGCTTTTGGCGCCTTATGGCTATGCGGAAGAGGAGCTAAAATGGCCCGCGCACGGCGAGGAGTTTCATAATGTCGTTATAAACGCCGCGAAACGAACAGGTGCAGCGGTTATTGGGACCAATCCTGTTGGCAGAATAAGCAGAGGCCCCTGGGGGGGCAGGGTTTATGGCGGCAACAGTATCGCGGTTGACAAAACGGGCAATATAATAGATACTGCCAAAGACCGCGACAGAGACGTGAAAATTGTGCTAATAACCGCGATTCGCTAAGCACAGGAGCCGGTTCGCAGGCGTATTATATGTAATCTTACTGATTGATTATTGCCGATTTATTACTTATTATGCTGCTTTTGGTGAGCGTCGCATAAAATTTAAGGAAAAGTGAAATGATTGAATGTGCGCAAAATGTAATGGCAATCTCGATGCCGCAGGGCCTGGACTGGATATGGATTCTTTTAATCGTCCTGGTAATCTTCGGCGGAAAAAAATTACCTGACCTCGCCAGAAATCTCGGCAAAGGTATGAGCGAGTTCAAGAAAGGTCTTAACGACGTCCAGAGCGATGTCCAGAATACAAAGGACGATATCGTCAACGAGATAAAAAAAGCCCCAACTAACGACGATTCCAAAAAGACCGTTTGATTTTGCCAAAAATTAGTTCGCTCATTTCCAGGCCTTCGATGAACAGTAAAGCCGATAAATCGACTATTCCCGATACTACAATGTCCCTCGGAGACCATCTCGAGGAATTGCGATTCAGGATTATTTACGCGCTGGTTGGATTCGGCATAGCGGTCGCAATTTGCATGTTCTTCGGCGATTACCTGATAGCATTTATCGAAGTGCCCTACATCAAGGCAATGGGACAAAGCGCACGCCTGCAGAGCATAGACCCCGCTGAAGGTTTTATCAGTTATATGGAAATAGCGATGATTGCGGCTGTAGTAATTTCCTCGCCCTGGATTTTCTATCATTTGTGGAAATTCGTTTCGGTTGGTCTTTATCCTCACGAAAAAAAATACGTTTATATCGCCGTTCCTTTGTGCTCTGCTCTTTTTGTCGCCGGGGCTCTGCTTTTCATCTTTGTAATAGCGCCTGCCACGCTGCAGTTTTTTGTTTATTTCAACGAGAAATTTCTGAAGGTAAGCTCAAATTTTACGTTTACCAATTATATAGCTTTTATGGCAAACATGATGTTGATTTTCGGTCTGTCGTTCCAGACGCCCATAGCCATATTCGTCCTTATCAGGACCGGCATAATGTCAGCCGAGTTTTTCAAGAAATCCAGAAAATACGTGTTTCTCGCGGTCGTCATAATCGCCTCCGCCGTCATACCAGGCAGCGATCCTATTTCGCTGTTCGCTATGGTTATTCCGGTGTATCTCCTTTTCGAACTGGGGCTATTTTTAAGCTGGCTGGCTGAGAAACGCGCCAAAGCACACAATTCGCAAGACACATAACGCGATAAGATGCTTACTCTGATAAATACCAATACGATGCAACCGGCGATTGCCCCCATCGGGATTGATTATATCGCAGGTGCCGCCAAGCAGGCAGGTATCGAAGTTGACCTGGTTGATTTGTGCTTGACCGATAATAAAGACGCGACGCTGAAAGATTATTTCAGCAAACACAATCCCGAGCTTATCGGGCTATCATTTCGCAACGTCGATGACTGCTTCTGGCCAAGCTGCCAGTGGTTCGTGCCGAAACTGGCCGAACAGATAAAAGCCATTCGCAAACTCACCGATGCGCCGATTGTCCTCGGCGGCGTGGGCTTCTCGATTTTCGCCCAGCAAATTGTAGAATATACAAAAGCCGACTTCGGCATCCGCGGAGACGGCGAACAGGCGATAATCGAACTATACGAACAATTACAGGGACGAAGGCATTTTGACAAAATCGCGGGGCTAAGCTGGTGGCCCGCCTCGCCGCATAGCGGCGGGCGAGGTCTCGCCAAGGGTGGAGAAGACCAGAAAGTTCACACGAATAAGCCGACGTGGCCTGAACCGTTGTCGCTTTCTACAGGCAGGGACACAGTCGATAATGTTACCTATTTCAATCGCGGCGGACAGCTCGGCATCGAGACCAAACGCGGCTGCGGCCACAATTGCATTTATTGTGCCGACCGGATAAGCAAAGGGACTTTCGTGCGCGTGCGTAAACCGGCGGAAGTCGCGGACGAAGTGGAGACGCTGCTTGCCAGGGGAATCAACGTCCTGCACATTTGCGATTCCGAATTCAACGTCGCCCGCAACCACGCATACGCCGTCTGCGAGGAATTCGTGCGGCGAGGATTAGACAAACAGTTGAAATGGTACGCATATATGGCGGTCGTGCCCTTCGACGCAGAATTAGCGGCGATTATGCGAAAGGCCGGCTGCGTCGGCATCGATTTTACCGGCGATTCCGGCTGCGAAGCGATGCTCAGGGCCTACCACCAGAGGCACACAAGACAAGACCTCGCCGATGCTGTCCGGTGGTGCAAAGATAATGGAATCACCGTTATGATTGACCTGATTTTCGGCGGCCCCGGCGAGACACGCGCGTCAGTCATAGAATCAATCGACTTCATCAAGCAAATCAATCCCGATTGCGCAGGAGCGCCGCTTGGCGTGCGAATTTACCCGGGAACCGATATGGCGATTACAGCCGCCGCCGAAGGCCCGATGGAAACAAATCCCAACATCAAACGAAAATATGCCGGCCCCGTGGATTTGTTCAGGCCGACGTTTTACATATCGCACCTGCTTGGCCCAAACCCGGCAAGATTGATAAAGGATTTTATCGCGGGCGACAAGAGATTCTTTGAGCCGATTGATGAAGCTGATGCGGCCCTAACCGACCATAACTACAACGATAACACCGAACTTGTTGACGCCATTAAAACCGGCTCACGCGGCGCGTATTGGCATATCCTCCACAAGCTCCGCACCTAATCAAATTACCAGATTTTGGCGACTACCGGGTCGTTTGCGCGAGGTTCGAGGCGAATAGCGTCTTTGACACAAAGGGAGCGGCAGATTCCGCAGCCGTAGCATTTCATTTTGTCGATGACGACTTTTTTGTTCGATGCGCTGTACGAGATTGCGCCGAATTGACACAGCCGCATACACTGCCGACAGCCGATACACTTGTCGGGGTCCGCATAGGCAATAAACTCGGCGCGGAACATCATTGGGATATCATGGGTCACCGTGCATCGCATCGCGAGACAATCGGCACGGTCGCAGTTGCATATTCCACCGATAAAAGGCGTCTGGAACGTCCAGACGGTGTGACAAAGCCCTTCTTTTTCGTGCTCGCGAAAGTTTGCTATCGCCTGTTCCTTGGTAATTATCTCTGCTCCAACCGAATCCGGCCCGTTCAGAAAACTTTTGTCAAGGCCTCCCATAAGCTCGCCGAACTTGCCGCCGTTTGGCCCCATACTTATACCATAGCAGTATCGCTTCTCCTTACCCACGGTAAAATGCCGGCAATAGCAAGCCACACGCGCAATAGAATTTACAAAACCGAAGATTTTCTCAACATCCTCGATGGGGACAACCTGCCCATAATGCCGCTTCTTCATTTTCCGGGGGACAAGCCGCCTCACCAATGCCTGTACGAATTTGGGCGCATTAGGAAGCTTATTCATCTTTTCGATGGCTTTGGCTGTGGCTTCGCCGTCCGCAGCGAAATTATTAATCATTTTGCGCCTGCGGATATCGTTCAGCAAATCCTCCGAATAATTATTTGCCTGAAGATACCACTTTTGGCCTTCGCCGTGCTTTAAACAGAATTCGCACATTTCATCAGTCCTTTGAAATAATCAACAATCAGTTGTCAATCGAGGACAACCTGGTCTTCGTAAGCGGGGATGCTGACCTGCCAGCCGGTTTTGTCCCTTAAAAATGCGCCGAATGCCTGTGCGCTTTCGACTTCGCCGTGAACAAGGAAGATTTGTTTAGGAGGCGATTTGAAATTTTTAAGCCAGTTAAGCATATCGTTGCGGTCCGCGTGCGCTGAAATGCCGTTTATCTGCACCACCTTTGCCTTGACCTTGTATTCCTCGCCAAGTATTCGCACCTTTTTCGCGCCTTCAACGATTATCCTGCCCAATGTCCCTACCGCCTGATACCCGACGAACATTATCGTGCTTTCTTTTCGCGAGATGTTATTGACCAGATGATGTTTGATTCTGCCCCCGGTGCACATCCCTGAACCGGCAATAATCACTACTGTGCCTGTTATGTGATTGATTGCCTTGGATTCCTCGCTTGTCGTCGTAACTTTCAATTCAGGCAGGTCAAAGGGCGAATGATGCTCCCTGAGCATCTCCTGCGTCTCTTTGTCGAACAATTCCTGATGATTCCTGAAAATATCGGTAATCTTCGCCGCCATAGGACTGTCTAAGAAAATAATCAGATGCGGTATGGCGTTTTCAAGCAGCAGCTCCTTTAAGTAAAACAGGATTTCCTGCGAGCGCTCAAGGGCAAAACTTGGAACGACGATGTTGCCGCCCCTTTCTTTGGTCGCGTTGATAACATCGGCTATCTGCTTTTTCGCGTCGCAGGTATCACAATGCTCCCTGTCACCATAAGTCGATTCGATGATAATGTAATCTGCCTTTTCTTGAACGCTCGGGTCAGGCAGTATAGGTCTGCCTGGTCTGCCCAAATCGCCGGTAAACAGCACGGTCCTTTTATCGCCGTTTTGGTTCACATCGACCTTTACCATCGACGAGCCAAGCACGTGTCCTGCGTCACAAAGGGTTACTACTATACCTTCAGCAATGTTTATCTGCTGGCCGTATTTTACCGGCTCAAAATAAGGGAAACACGCCTCGGCATCCTTGACCGTATAAAGCGGCTCATCGGAATGCGGCCCTTTCTTGCCTTGTTTCTCGTGTCTCTTGCGTTTGTACTCGGCATCTTCTTCCTGAATCCGGGCGGAATCCAGAAGTATTATCCTCGCTAATTCCGCCGTGGCCTGTGTGCAGTAAATCCTCCCCCTGAAGCCCTCTCGCACAAGCTTGGGTAATAATCCGCAGTGGTCTAAATGTGCGTGTGTGAGGAATACCGCGTTTATGCTTTCGGGTGGCACAACGAACGGCGCCCAGTTTCTTTCCAGAAACTGCCTTTCCTGATACAGCCCGCAGTCAACGAGCAGCTTTATCCCGTCAACCTCAAGAAGATGCCTTGAACCCGTTACGTTCTGTGCCGCTCCCAAAAACCTTAATTTCATTTCCATTCGCCGGCTTCCTGATTTAATCGTCTTTCCAGATGTATTCTAAATAATGGGATTCTAATACCCCCACGGTAATCTGACAAGTCCTATCCCCCTGCTCTTCCGTATGCAACTTCCGCAATCAAAAGGACTTCAATACAAACCACCTAAAATCTCAGGAATTTTCTTGACAAATACGTCAGGGCACAATTACATTCTTTGATACCTCATCGCAGGAGAAAATCTCGGACAAGGCACTTTACCACAAAGGCACAAAGGATTTTTAATTTAGTTTTGTCATTCTTCGCGTCTTCGTGGTTTTCTTTGGAAAAACGAGGGTTTCGATGGCGAAACAAACACCTATACACCTATTTTTACCCCGTCCCGAGCAGGGCCGAGGGAAGGAGGAACAAAAATGTCCGCAAAAAAGTCAATCCTAACTTCAACGTTATTTATTATCATCATGAGTATCTGCGCCACAGCCGAGGCAGCAGACGAGTGGCCAATGTTTCACCATGATTTGACTCTTAGCGGTTATAGTACCTCCTCAGGACCCGACACCAATGCTGTTTTATGGATCTACGACACTAATACAGCAATTTTTGGGGGGATAAGTTCATCCCCGGCACTCGCTGGCGGAGTACTTTACATAGGCGCTTCGGATAGCAATCTTTATGCTATAAATGCAATAGATGGTTCTCTAATTTGGAGCTTTCATGCAGATGGGTTAATTAATTCATCACCGGCCGTAGCAGATGGCAAGGTGTATTTCCTTTCCGAGGGAGGCACCTTGTATGCTTTGGATGCTGATACAAGCGGTGTGATTTGGCAGTCACAGGTTGGTGATGGACCTTGGGACTGGTCATCGCCTGCGGTTCATAATGGAAATGTGTTCGTTGCATCAAGCACCGGCCACGTTACTAGTTTGAATGCAAGCACCGGAGGCCTAAACTGGAACGTATCTGTTGGCGGAAAACCTGACGGTCCAATAGCAGTAGTAAACGGAAAAGTTTATTCTGGAACGCACAATCTTCATACAAATAATAGCCCCACCCTGGTTGCGCTTGATGAGATTACTGGAGAGACAATTTGGACATATGATTACTATCTATACCATGGTGGGGGGCTCGCAGGAGGGATGGTTAATAGTAATGGGCCAGCAGTGGTCGACGGAGATAACGACGGAAACCTTGAAGTCTATTTTGGCGTTTACGCTTGGCTTAGCAACAGTAACCAGGCTGTTTGCTTAGATGAGGCCAATGGTGTCGAAAAATGGACGGCCAGCATTGGTGGCAACTCCACTTCTACACCAGCCGTGCATAATGGAAAAGTTTTCATTGGTTCAGATGATGGCAAGGTCTATGCTTTAAACGCGGGGACAGGTGCATATATTTGCAGTTTCCAAACAGGAGCTCAAGTGTGGGCAGGGCCTGCAGTAGCCGACGGGAAAGTGTTCTTTGGTTCCTTGGACCATATATTCTACGCAATAGACGAAACAACTTGTGGATTAATTTGGAGCTACAACACTCTCCAGAGCAGGCTGATGGGATCCCCGGCAGTAGCGTATGGAAACGTATATGTTGGAAATGAAAATGGGAAGATATATGCATTTGGCCATATATCGAATTTGACGCTCGAAGAAACGGATGATGTCAATGACGGCGATTGCGTTGGTCCCGGCCGTGAGATAACGTACACGATTGATTACAATTATCCCGCTGGACCGAATCTGCCGGATATCAACGATGTGAATATTGTTGACTATCTACCTAATGACGTTGATTTCGACTCGGCTTCAGGCGATTGGAGCCGTGATTCTAATACAATTACATGGAATATCGGGACTCTATCACCCGGTGAATCTGGTTCCGTTACGCTAACGGTCGAGGTGAACCACCCTGGGCCGGGCAGTATAATCACAAACTATTGCGAAATGAAAAGTGGTGGTTTACTCTATAATATGGTTTATGAAAACACCCATGTGTGCTGCTGGACAACGTTTCCGAAGGTTGCCGATTTCACCTGCGACTGCATAGTCAACTTCGCGGATTTTGCAATAATGGGACAAGAGTGGCACACCAGTGGCATAAAAGCGGACATATATAAGGATGAAAATAACCGTGTGGATTTAATGGATTTGGCGGTGCTGGCAGAGGAGTGGCTCGAATAGTAATAATGTGGCAATATCCGCTTGCCGCTGTGACGGGTTTTACGAAAAATCAGAATTTTCGGACAAGGCGACAAATTGCCCAAATTATCGTTTGTGTAATTTTGCGAAAAAACGTTCAACATTTTGCTCGCTTGCCATGCCTTATAAAGTATAATAGATGTCACTTAATTTGTTATTGGTTTTATGAGGAGAACCCGTTTTCGACGTAAAACACGTTTTTTAACACGCCAACGCAGTTATTTGAGGAGGATAATACAATGCGAAGTGGCACAAAAAACAAGAGACATTTTTTCGTCACGGTTGTTTTGGTCTGTTTTCTCCTTTCCGCATTTGTTCTCCCTATACCGGTATATGCCGCCGCATCCCAGGCCCAGGAAGATATTTCACAGCTCCTTGGCAATATGCGCGGTCCGACCGGCACTGCGGCTCAGCCGATAAAAGGAGAATCAGCACGGGTCTCTTTTGAAGATGGTTATTTACGTGCATTAGGAGCGCCTGCGAATAATTATTTTCCCGTGAGCAGCGTTGTTGCCGGCAACCCCACGGCCACGGCAAAAAACTTTATTGCCGAGCGAGGCGCGGCATTTGGCATAAAAAGTAAAGCGGTAGATTTCACCCCTAAAAAGAGCAGGAAAAAAAATGACCACAGCTATGAGCGATTCCAGCAGACATATTCCCTGATTCCGGTCTTTGGCGCAGAAGTAGTCATACAATTAAACGCATCCGGCGGGGTAGAATATGCCTTTAGCGATATCATGCGAAAAACCAGCGAGCTTGACGATGGGAAGGTTTCGACTACTCCCACGATTTCAGCGGCTGACGCAGAGATTTTGGCGATTAAACTAATGGCCGAGAAGCACCCGGGCCTCAAGCTTGACAGTTCGGATGCCAATCTGATGATCTACCATCCCGCGGTCGTGGGCAATTCGGGGGCGACCCGGCTGGTTTGGCAGACGGTAGTGGTAAGCGTTTCGGTACCTATAGTGAATGAGTTTATCCTGATTGATGCCCACACGGGCGAGGTTGCCCTGCATTATACGCAGATAATGGATGCCCTGAACCGGCAAATCTATGACTCAAATAATACCGCGGCCGACCCGGGGACTCTGATGCGATCCGAAGGCGGCCCGGCAACGGGTATTACGGATGTTGATACGTGTTACGATTATTTCCGTGACACCTATAATTTCTATTTTAACGAACATGGACGCGACAGCATCGACAACGCCGGTATGACACTGAGTTCGACCGTACGCTTTTGCCCTTATTATCCCGACTATTGCCCGTATCAAAATGCTTTTTGGGACGGTTCACGTATGTATTTCGGGTTAGGATTTGTGGCTGATGATGTAACGGCACACGAGCTGACTCACGGCGTGACTCAGTACGAATCCGGTCTGATATACATGAACGAATCTGGCGCAATTAATGAATCCTTCTCCGATATGTGGGGGGAATGGGTTGACCTGACCAACGGTGCCGGCAATGACTCCCCGTCAGTAAGATGGCTCATAGGCGAAGATATCGCGGGTATGGGAGCTATCCGTAACATGGCTAATCCTCCCCAATTCGGTGACCCTGACAGAAAAGGCAGCCCTTTGTGGTATTGGGGGGCTGGAGATAACGGCGGGGTTCACATCAACAGCGGCGTCGGAAACAAGCTTTGCTATTTGCTGACCGATGGTAATACATTCAATGGCAAGACGGTAACGGGCATGGGGATTTCCGCGACTGCGGACCTTTTCTACGAAGTCCAGACACATCTTTTAACCAGCGGAGCTGATTATGCAGACCTGCACGATGCTTTAACCCAGGCAGCGATTAATCTGGGGTGGAGCGACGCTAACAAGGCCAATCTCGAAAACGCGTGTCTGGCAACAGAGCTTTCGTATTCACCTCCAGTTCCCTCCAATGATGAGTGCGTTAATGCTATTTGTGTCGAGGATGGCATTCCGGTTAACGGCACGACCATCGCTGCCACAGGAACAGATATTACCAGTTGCGCGTCTGGTGATACGGCGGATGTTTGGTATTCCTATACGCCGGCTGTAAGCGGCAGCGTGACCATCAGCATGTGCGGCAGCAGCTATGATACCACCCTGGCGGTTTTTAACGCCTGCGGTGGGACGGAATTGGCCTGCAATGACGATTACTGTGAGCTATCATCGCAGATAACTACAAATTTGACCGCAGGGGTAACTTACCTGATACGTGTTTCCGGGTATGGCGGCGATGAGGGTGATTTTGTTATTACTGTTACGGGTGGACAAGGGGGGTGCGGACCTCGACCGCCATTTGCACAAACGGGCAGCACCAGCACACAATTTAACACCTCTGTACTTATTACGCTTGTGGCTACTGACGATGGCTTGCCGAATCCTCCGGGCGATTTGAATTACATTATTACCTCATTGCCCAGCCACGGGGCTTTGAGCGACCCTTGTGCGAGCGGCATAAATTCTATCCCTTATACACTTGCCGGTAACGGCAATAATGTTATTTACACTCCCGCCACCGGCTACGCAGGGTTTGACAATTTTACTTTCAAAGCTAACGATGGAGGTGTACCACCTGATGGCGGGGATTCCAATACTGCAACGTTTTTAATTACGGTCAGCGGATGTACTCCGGCTCCGATTCTGGCAAATCCAGGCCCGCCCAACGAGGCAACCAATGTACCGATTAACGCGATTCTGCGGTGGAATGGCAGTCCGACGTTGCAGAACGGCGGGTTCGAAACCGGTAATTTCACCGGCTGGACAACGGTGACCGGGCCTGGCTATGCCCAGCTTGAGCCATGGACGCTCGCCACAGTCGATAGCGGCCCGTTCCACAACGGCGTGCCATTCGAAGGAACATATTTTGCCCAAAACGGATTCGACGGTATTGCCGGGCTATTCTACGATATTTATAAAGAAGTAGCCATTCCAGCCGGGACGACATCTGTCCAACTGGAGTGGAGCGAACGCCTGCAATGGGACACAACTTTGGGAGCCACCATAGCACGTCCTTATGAGGTTACTCTACGGCCGGCCGGCGGAGGTTCGCCTCTGGCCTTACTGTTCTCAACAACCTTGCCGCCGGGCACAACGGGCGACACCGGCTATGTAACTCATTCTGTTGATTTGCTTGCAGCAGCGCCGGGTATCGCCGGGCAGACCATTCGAATCAACTTCCATGAGTTTATCCCCGAAACATTCACCGGTCCCGCGCAATTCGACCTCGACGGCATATCACTGACATTGTTCGACAGCTTTAGCGTCAAAAAGGTGGAGCTGGGCCAACCTTCTTACAACAAAGCACCTCACCTGGTTGGAGCAAGTTCCAGCGGTTTTACATCGAAAGACCGTTCGGCTTACCTGGCGATGAAAGAAAAAGCCCTCGCCTCAAAGGCGGTGGATGACGCCAATTCCGGAACACCAGTCAATACCAGACAGCAATTGGACACTGTTTTTCCCATAAATGTGTCTCAGCCAACTAAGACGGTAACACATCTGGTTGACGGAGCCGCATCCGTTCTTGTTTTTGATGATTACCAACTTACTGGGAGTTTTGCTCAGGATGCGTTGAATAACCTTGGGCTCGGGTTTGTAGATGTGGGTGGCGATCAGGTCGCCTTTGACACACAGATGGATACGGGAATATGGGATCTGGTTATTTATGACATGGCAGGCACTTCCATCAATCAGAGTTCAAAGAACCGTATCATGTCGTACATTGCCTCCGGAGGACGGGTCCTGATGTTCTGGTGGGATATGGATTCAGACGCGGCGCTTGCGGCCGCTTTTGAGGCGGCGGTAGTCGCTGATATCTTCTCGCCTTTACCGGTTTATGGAGTCACACCTCTGCATTCGGTCTGGACAACTCCGAACATAGTCAATCTGCCTTTGGATGACACTATTGATGTGATGAATGATGATGGGGATATTCTGCGGCCAATCGGCGGCGGCGTGATCCTGGGAAGTTTCACTGCCGGGGGCGGCACCACTAATAATGAGGCGATGATTCTTGGTAATTCGGGGAGAACCATCCTTCACGGATTCAGCCCCGACGAGGTTGGATATCTCGATGGTGACGGCAGCGGCAAGATTGACCGGGTTGAATTGTATGAGAACGAAATCTCTTTCCTGCTTGGGAGCAACCCAAGTCCCGCAACCTACGATGTTTACTTTGATACGGTTAATCCGCCTGTGACTTTAATCCACAGCGGTTTGACCGGAACTTCGTGTGAGCCGGTGCCATATCCCCTCGCTTGTGGGACGACCTACTATTGGCAGGTTGTTGCGACCAATCTTAGCGGCTGTCAGACCATTGGGCCGGTCTGGTCATTTACTACCACCACATTCACAGGCGACCTCGACCATAATTGCAGGGTAGATTTCGAGGATTTTGCAATAATGGGACAGGAGTGGCACACCAGCGGTATAAAAGCGGACATATACAAGGATGGGAATAACCGTGTCGATTTAATGGATTTGGCGGTGCTGGCGGATGAGTGGCTTGAACAGTAATGATATAACAATATCCGCTTGCCCGCTGTGACGGGTTTGACGAAAAGTCAGAGTTTTCGGACAAGGCCGACAAATTGCCTAAGTTATCTTTTGTGTAATTTTCTAAAAAAACACGTAACACTTTGCGCATTTGTGGACTCTCATATTATAGACGTTACTGTATTTTTTATTGGTTTTATGAGGAGAACCCGTTTTTGCCGTAAAAACTCACTTTTTAAGGCAATAACACGCTCGTTTAAGGAGCAGGAGAATGATTATCAACTCTCAAGGGCTGATTCGTATGGCGGATTGTATTCTACGTCGGTATGCGATTCAGCATTTCTCAGGAAATACACAAATAAAGGAGGACGCATTACATGGAATCGCCAAAATTTGGAGGAATAACGAACCTTTCCCAAAGAGGACAAGCTAACGCCTTTAGCATAGCCAAATATGTGGTTTTGCTGCTATGTCTTCAAGCGAGTATCTCGTTAGCGGCAAGCGACTCCTCTGCTTCACCTTCACTCGCCCCCATCAACCCAGAGTTTACTGCGCGGCAAAACAAGGTGGCCACTTTAAATTTCGAATCGAGTGACGCAGAGGGTCATCTACTGGGTCTGGTTCCTTCGCCGATTGACAGGTCTCATCTGCTGACTCAGACACGCAAACTTACCGCGCAACTCGACAGTCCTCCGTCCAATTACGACCTCAGGAATTATGGATGGGTCACTCCAGTCAAGGACCAGGGTGCTTGTGGCTCCTGCTGGGCTTTTGGCTCGTATGGGGCGCTTGAGGGCTGGCTACTGAAGAATGTGGCAGAAACCTGGGACTTCTCCGAAAACAATCTGAAAAATTACCACGGTTTTGACTGGACTCCCTGCGCAGGAGGTAACGCCGATATAAGTACGGCCTATCTGGTTCGCTGGTCAGGGCCGGTTGCTGAAGCAAACGACCCCTACCATGACTATGATGACCGTCCATCTCCGGGAGGGCCATGCCGAAAATACGTGCAGAACGTATTGTGGTTTTTCACGGACAGTGACATCAAAAGCTCGCTTATGACATATGGCGCTATGTACGTAACGATGTACTGGGATTCTGCATATTACAATTCCTCGCAATACACATATTACTACAATGGCAGCAGCGGCGGCGGTAACCACGCCATTACCCTTGTCGGCTGGGATGATAACAAAGTTGTACCCGGAGCACCTGGTAATGGCGCCTGGCTTCTTAAGAACAGTTGGGGCACCGGCTGGGGCAATAGTGGATACTTCTGGCTTTCTTACTATGACACTTTTGGCGTCAAGTCCGCGGTAGCTTTCTGTGACGCTGTTCCTACCTCATCATACGGGACTAACTACCAATACGACCCATTGGGATGGACAACATCGTTAGGGTATGGCTCTACCACGGCATGGGCCGCCAATATTTTTACCCCTACTGTGAACGGGCAGCTAACAGCGGTCGGTACATACGCCGTTGCCGATAACATTTCCTACGTAATCTATGTGTACGACAATTTCAATGGCAGCACATTTTCAACCCTGTTGGGGTCTGTTTCCGGCACGTTTACTAATTCGGGCTACCATACAATCCCCCTGGCTTCCCCAATCACCCTGACGACAGGCAATAATTTTGCTATCGTCGTCAAGTTTACCTCTCCGGGCTATAACTGGCCTATTCCGATAGAAATGGACATCGCGGGTTATTCTTCTGGCGCCACCGCTTCTCCGGGGCAGAGTTACATAAGCTCCACTGGCACAACGTTCACTGATATTACAACTTATACTGGGTATAGTAAAACCAACGTATGCATCAGGGGGTTGGCGATAAAAAATCCCGGACCGCCTACTGTTCAGGATGTTAACGCCAGCACACTAACCAATACCCCTGTATCGATTACGCTTGTGGCCACTGACGATGGCTTGCCGAACCCTCCGGGCGTCATGAGCTACATTATTGCCTCATTGCCCAGCCACGGGGCTTTGAGCGACCCCTGTGCAGGCAACATAAATACTGTCCCTTATACACTTGCCGGCAATGGCAAGCATGTTATTTATACTCCCGCTACCGACTACGGCGGAGTTGACAATTTTACTTTCAAAGCTAATGATGGCGGTGTAGCGCCTGATGGCGGGGATTCGAATACTGCAACGGTTTCAATTAATATCCGGTTTACCATTACCGCTACGGCCGGTCCAAACGGCTCGATTTCTCCCAGCGGTGTCCTCATCCGCAGCGTAGGCGGCAGCGTACTGTTTACCGCCACATCCAACATCGGATACTTTATTGATGAATGGTATCTGGACAGCAACGGTGTTCAGACGGGCGGCAATACATATACGCTCGCAAATATCACGGCAAATCATACTGTGTATGTGACGTTTGGCGCCCTGCCGCAATACACAATTACCGCCACAGCAGGCCAGGGCGGCCATATTTCGCCGTCCGGCGCTGTGATGGCATATCAGGGCTATGACACGATGTTTACCGCAACGGCGGAGCCCTGCTATATAATCGGGACATGGTTCGTCGATGGTGACAGCGTGCAGGAAGCCGGTTCGACTTATACCCTGCATAATATTCAGGCCAACCATGAGGTGCTTGTGACTTTCCCGCAGTCGCCCGTCGCTCTATATGTGGATGCTAATTCGCCAAATGACCCGGGGACGGGAAAACTGGGCGACCCCTTCAGGCGATTGCAGGATGGCATCAACGCCGTTCAGGACAGCAACACCGAGGTTTGGGTTGTTGCGGGAATATACAAACCCACTACTGATAGTAACCGGACAATTTCTTTTGTTATGAAACCTGGCGTAGCTGTTTATGGCGGTTTTGCCGGCACAGAGACGCAGCGTCAACAGCGCAACTGGCTTGCGCATCCTACGATACTTTCCGGTGATATCGGCATAGCGGATAACAACTCGGACAATTCCTACTACGTGGTCATAGGCGCGAATAATGCGATTCTGGATGGCTTCACGATCACTAACGGAAATGCGAACGGAGAAGATTGGCCATTCGGTGGCGGAATGCTCAACGAATCCAGCAGCCCGAATGTAACCAACTGCACATTCACCGCCAACTCAGCCGGCAACAGCGGCGGCGGGATGTGCAACATCTGGTCCAGCAGCCCGACTGTGACTAATTGCACATTCAGCGGAAACTCAGCCGGGTACGGCGGCGGCGGTATGTCCAACTTCTCCGCCAGCAGCCCGGTTTTGATCAACTGCATCTTCAACAGCAACTCGGCCGAATGGGGCGGCGGGATGCGCAACGACGACAGCAGCCCGACCATGACCAACTGCACCTTCAGCGGCAACTCGGCCGCCGACAACGGGGGCGGCGGGATGCGCAGCGACGACAGCAGCCCGACCGTGATCAACTGCATCTTCACCGGCAACTCGGCATACAACAACTCCGGCGGCGGGATGTTCAACTACTCTTACAGCAACGCAGTGGTTACCAACTGCGCATTCAGTGGAAACTCCGCAGAATACTTAGGCGGTGGAATATACAACGATTATTCCAGTAACACAGCGGTTACCAACTGCACATTCAGCGGCAACATATCCGCAAATGGCATGGTTCTGGCCTGCGATTCTGAAGAGCAGTCATATCCAAGCACTGTAACAATGGCCAACTGCATTATCTGGAACGGGCCGGCGTGGCTGTGGAATAATGACAACTCTGCCATCACCATCAGCTACAGCGATGTAAATGCCGGCTGGCCCGGAACAGGCAATATAAATGCCGACCCGCTTTTCATGGGGACTGACGATTTTCGTTTGCAGGCCAATAGTCCCTGCATCGATGCCGGCAATAACAATCTTGTTCCTGCGGATATAACGGACATCGACGGTGATGGCAATACCACAGAACCGATTCCATTTGATATTGCGGGCAATCCGCGCATTGTGGATGGTAACAGCGATGGTGTGGCTGTTGTGGATATGGGAGCATACGAGCGATGCGGGCCACGTGCTGATTTCAACGGCGACTCCATAGTTAACTTCACAGATTTTGCAATAATGGGACAGGAGTGGCACACCAGCGGTATAAAAGCGGACATATACAAGGACGGGAATAACCGTGTCGATTTAATGGATTTGGCGGTGCTGGCGGATGAGTGGCTCGAACAGTAATGATATAACAATATCCGCTTGCCCGCTGTGACGGGTTTGACAAAAAGTTAGAGTTTTCGGACAAGGCCGATGACCACACCCTGGATTTGGCAATTGTCCGAATAAATCGGCTCGTATGCGTTGTTTGCCGGCTGTAAACGGACAAGATTGTTTTCCCTGTAGAACCTTTTTAAGGTCGCGTCCTCGTTATCAACTATTGCAACAACCAACTGACCATTTGAGGCCGTAGCTGTTCGCTTGCAGATGACGTAATCCCCCTCGCGTATGTTCTCACCAATCATACTGTCGCCTTTGACCTCAAGGGCAAATATATCGCCTGTATTGCCAAAGCAGGATTCGATGGAAAGGTAATCTTTGTTCTCGACCGCCTCAACGGGTAATCCCGCGGCAACTCTGCCCACAAGAGGAATCCCTCCGACCAATTCTTCGCCGCTGTCTGGTTGCTGACAGGGGATTTGTTTAAGCCGTCTTCGCGCCTTTGAAGTCAAGTTCAAAGAGCGTGCCCTGGCCTTCGTCGAAGGGCACTGCTGACCCGACAGAAGCCCTTTTCTTCGCAGTTGTTCGATGTGCCCGAATGCGGTTGTTCGGCTTATGCTTAACTGCTGCGCCAGCTCTCCAATCGTCGGCAAATAGCCCCGGCTGGTCCGAAACCCCGCAATTGTGTTCAGCAACTGAACCTGCCGCGGCGTAAGCCCCTCGCCGGATGCCGGCTCTTCTTTCGTCTGACTCATACGACTTGTTCTCCTGCGTAGTAACGCCATCGCTAATATCAATCGGGCCGGTCACCTCGACATAGCGTCCGCCTCGAATCACATCCGTCATACCCGCAATAACATCCAGCAACCTGCCTATCGCGTTTTTCGGCTGCGTCGCCTGTTCCATCCATTCGCCCGGCCAAACCGACTCATAATCGCCGCCAGGCCCGAATCTGCATACCGGCCCTATTCTCTCTATCATAATCACGCTCCTATTCTTAACCACAGATTGCACAGATTACACTGTTTTTTAGTTCTCTGTGTCATCTGCGAAATCTGTGGTTTCTATCGGTAAGACCCCCCGAAAAACCCTAACAAAAACCGAACAAAATCGCCTGTATGAAACACTTTTTTCAAAATCGCAGATGCCCCTTTTGCCATCACGGATAATATGGGACAGAGGCCTAAAAAATTTTTAAAAAAATCTTAAAAATACTATTGCATTGGTTTTGGCAATAGTACATAATGTACTAATGATAATAATACACTATTGCCGACGAAGATATTAAAAGTCGCTTTAGCAGTAAGTAGAAAGAAGGTTTTAATGGCACTTTGGATACAAATAACGCCGGGTTCTGATGAGCCGATTTACCTGCAGATTGTCGAGCAGGTCGGCGAGGCAATCGCCAAAGGCCAGTTAGCCGTCGGCGACAAGCTCCCCGCCGTCAGAAAACTCGCCTCGGAGCTTGTGATAAATCCCAACACAGTCGCACGCGCATACACAATCCTCGAACAATCCGGCTTAGTAACTACAAAGACCGGCTCGGGAACATTCGTCGCTGACCCATCTATGCGAGGTAAAGACGCCGCGGATATAAATATGCTGACGGACAGGATGGACGGTATTCTCTCAAGAGGACTTAATCTCGGTCTTGAATCACAGGACATAATCACGATGTTCAAAGACAGGTTGGAAAAATTCATTAAAACACGTCAGGGCGGGAGGCGAAAAAATGACTGAGTTCGTATTGGAAACACAGGGCCTGACCAAATATTACGGCGACAAGCTTGCGGTGGACCACATCGATTTGAAGATTCCGCGAGGATGTATATGCGGCTTCGTCGGCAGAAACGGTTCAGGCAAAACTACGGCGATAAAACTGATGCTGGGATTCCTGAAGCCGACAGTCGGCTCATCAAGATTGCTCGGCTGCGATTCTCAGAACCTCACTCCCGCGATTCGTCAGCGTATCGGCTACGTCGCGGAGGGCCATCGCCTGATTCGCTGGATGACAATCGCCGAGATTGCCAAATTCCAAAGCGCGTTTTTCCACGAACAGCCCATCTCGGCGAAGCAAGGCGAAGCCGGGTGGGACAGCAGATTCTTTTGGGATATGATTGAATACTTCGGCCTGCCGAAAAAACAAAAGATAAAACATCTCTCGAACGGTCAGCGTGCACAGGTATCGCTCGCCCTTACACTTGCGCCGAACCCGGAACTATTGATAATGGATGACCCGACGCTGGGGCTTAACGCCGCGATAAGACGCCAATTCCTCGAAGGAATAATTGAGCTGATTATGCGCCAGGGCAGGACCATTCTTTTCTCAAGCCATATACTCGGCGATATCGAGCGGGTCGCCGACAAAATCGTCGTAATAGACAAGGGAGTAATCAGGGCGGATTGTTCCCTTGAGCAATTCAGGACGGCAGTAAAAAAAGTTAGATTCGTTTTTGGTCAGACCTCGCCTGAAACCATCGATATCGAGGGTCTGCTTGGCTCCAGGCGTTCTGATAAAGAGCTTGAAATGATTCTGGTCGGGACAGCCGATGAAAAAATAGCCGAATGGGCAAAATCCAGCGGCGCTGCGGACTATCAGGTCATAAATATGAATCTCGAAGACCAGTTCATCGAATATACCGCCCCTGCCGGCCGAAACAAACCATTTACCTGGGAGGCAAAATAAAATGAGATTCTTCACATTACTTAAAAAAGAGCTTCGCGAATGCCTGCCCTGGATGGTTACAGCGGCGGCAATCCTGCTGCTTATCGGTAGTCTCAGGCTTATAGACAGCAAACAGCGGCAAATAGGGTACCAGTATCGCGTTTTCGAACGTTATTCGGAAGTTGGGGGTTACGATTTACTAACACGCCCGATTAGTGATTTTAGTGTATTCGTGTTTATGTCGGCTGTAGGACTCGGCTTGGCGCTTGGTGTGCGCCAGTTCTGGGCCGATGACTTTATGGGGACATGGGGTTTTATCGTTCATCGCTCAACGCACAGAACAACAATATTTGCGGCCAAAATATGCGCAGGTCTTATCTCGATGATTGCGGCCATTGGGCTGGTCTGGTGTTATCTGTTCTGGCGTGCTAATTCGTCCGGTTATTTCGTATTCCCGCTGCCCGAAAAGTGTTTTATCATAGGATGGCTGATTGGCGGTATAGGTCTGCTGGCTTACCTTGGGGCAGGCCTTGTGGGTTTGAGTAAAACACGGTGGTACACGACTAAACTGATGGGACTCGGTTTTGCGTTCTGGATATTTATTACACTGGTACAGCAATGGACGCTTTGGTGGGGCTTTGGCACGCTTGTTATCGGCACGGTTGTTTTGCTCTATTTGATGTGGGAGACATTCTTAAACAGGGAATTTTAGTAAAGGGGACCCAACAATGACAAAAAAGATGGGCTTGGAATACATTGCTCGACTCAGCGGGGCTGCTATTACGCTGGTTCTGTTAATGTTCGTTGTGCTGTTTGCTCAGGTTCTTGTTGTGGGATTAGCGTGGGTATGTACGTACAAAAAGCAGTCATTACTCGCATTGTCGGAAAGTCCGGAGTGGAAGATGCAAAAAGCGGACAAGCTGTTCCTTCCCGACGGAACGATGCATCTTGTGAACAGGGTAGATACACGGCATAATAACGACTACGCAAAAGTGGAAATAACAGACGTAAACGGCCTTGTTTTGTGGCATGGTATTCACAAAGACCGCCCTTCCAGGTATCTCGACTGGGCGTCATTTACGCAAAACTTCGACGAGCAAGAAATGCTATATGCATCCCGGTTGGGCCCCGGATTGCCCGGCTTCATAGAGGTGCCGGTCAGGGTCTCCGGAGAATTTAAAGAGGTCTGGAGATATGACTCCCAAGCACAGGTATTTGCCGGTTATGAGGCCCAAGGCGGGCTTATAGGTTACCTTGGGGCCGACGGATTTGCAGCTTCAAAAGCTCAGGCAAAACCATTTGGGAAATTTAAGGGCTTCGCGTCATGGACTGATGAAGACCCGTCGTCTGCCATAATGCTTTGGCAGACCAAACATCGAATTTGCCAGATTGATTTCCGCACCCGCAGCGTCGAAAAGCTTTTCGAAAGCGACCTATCCGATATAGTATCCATAAACTGGCATAACTGGAGACCGACTAATCCTAAAGACAAAGACAGCTCCGATATTCGATATCGACCCTTTATTGATTGCCGAACCGCCGACCAAAAACACCACCTGATAATGCGCGAGCCGAACCAGGCGATTACAATGGAACTACCCGAGCAACTGCAGGAACCAAACCAGATATTTTGGCGATGGCGGTATAATAATAATTTGGACTTCACGGCAACCGACAAGACAATTTTCGTTCAATATCGTGAAAAAAACTTTAATCCGCAGGCATCGGCAAAGCTACTGAAACAGTATGAGCAGGAATACGACAGTAAACCGCAGCCGCAGTCAATTCAGCTTTATAAAGTCATTGATGACGGCAAGCTGATGCTTGTCAATCAATTCGACTGGACAAGACCCGTTGTAGAGACATCACTCGTATTGAACTATGAAGCTATATTCCGGAAATGGATGACTACGGCGTCACCTCCAGCTTTTGATTTGCTATGGGCTTTGTTGGGCGACAGCTTGTATAAATTCCGTAACGAAGGAACAGGGATAATGCAGGGCTATGCTGAACTTATCATGGAATGGCGACCGCATTATAGTTTCTTGAACTATGTATTGAGCGTGATGATGATGGGATTTGCCCTCTGGTACGGCTGGGCGAGGAGAACTTCGTGGGGCAAGCTGATTTTGTGGCTTATTATCGTTGGCGCGTTCAATTTAGCCGGGTTACTGACTTATCTGGCTCTCAATCATACGCCGGTAATCAAATGCCCCGCCTGTGGCAAAAAACGCGGGCTTGAAATGGACAACTGCGCGCAATGCGGCAGCCCGTTGCCCGTCCCGCAGCGCAAGCCGACCGACTTGATAATGGCAAATTAGCCCGAAACAATAGCCGTCTAACGCCTTGCTGACCCTTTTGGGGCCATTACCCCCCTGCCCGAAAAGTAAATTGTCTGTAATCCTCTTGACAATCAGAAGATGCGCAAATACATTATCCCCCTTGTGTTCCGGCCTGTCGGAACGCTCAATTACCAAAAGAAACCTTATTATATCAGTCGAAAAGGAGATTCAGAAATGGCAACAAAGGTAGCAATAAACGGATTCGGCCGAATCGGCAGAGCAGTAACAAGAATCCTGATGACACGCAAAAACAACCTCGAGCTGGTCGCCATCAACGACCTGTCAGACGCCAAATCGCTGGCGCACCTGTTCAAATATGATACCGTCGAAGGCAAATGGCAGGGAACCGTCGAGGCCAAGGGCTCAGATATCATAATAAACGGAAAGACCATAAAGGTCCTGGCCGTGAAGAACCCCGCGGAACTGCCATGGAAAGCTATGGGCGTCGATATCGTCGTCGAATCCACAGGCCTGTTCACCAAGAATCAATCCGAAAAAGGCGGCTACGGCGACCACATCAAAGCCGGCGCAAAGAAAGTTGTCCTCACAGTCCCGGCAAAGGACGACATCGAGGCCACAATCGTTATGGGCGTAAACGACAATAAGCTCACCAAGGACATCAAATGCGTCTCGAACGCAAGCTGCACGACAAACTGCCTCGCCCCAATAGCAAAGGTTCTCAATGATACCTTCGGCATCGAGAGCGGCGTAATGACAACCATTCACGCCTATACCAATGACCAGAAAGTGGCAGACCAGATTCACAAAGACCTGCGCAGGGCAAGAGCAGCAGCAGCCAATATTATTCCCACAAGCACAGGCGCAGCAAAGGCAATCGGCAAGGTCGTCCCGGAACTCGACGGCAAACTCGACGGCTTCGCAGTCCGCGTCCCAATCCCGGTCGGCAGTTTGGTTGACCTTGTCGTCAACGTAAAGAAAGACGTTACAGTCGCCGACGTAAACGCGGCGATGAAAAAAGCAGCGGAAGGCCCGATGAAGGGCGTCCTCGTTTATTGCGATGAGCCAATCGTAAGCAGCGACATTGTCAACAACCCCGCTTCGAGCATCTTCGATTCACTGCTCACAATGGTAAAGGGCAAGACCGTTAAAGCGATTAGCTGGTATGACAATGAGTGGGGTTATTCGAACCGCACCGTTGATATTATGGAAAAAATGGCGAAACTTGGTTAAGCGAACTTTCGGGTCCCGGTAAACCGGGACCCGATTTTTTATTATAGATTCGATTTTATAAAGCAGGTGAGAATATGGCAAAAAAAACAATAGCCGACATAAACGTCAAAGGCAAAAAGGTATTTATGCGGGTGGATTTCAATGTGCCGCTCGATGAAAACTGCAATATCACCAGCGATAAAAGAATCGTCGCCGCGCTACCGTCAATAAAGAAAGTAATCGCCGACGGCGGCTCGCTTATTCTCGCCAGCCACCTCGGCAGACCCGACGGCAAGCCGGACCCAAAGGCCTCGATGAAACCAGTCGCCAAAAAGCTGTCGGAACTTCTCGGCAAAGAAGTCATCTTCGCCAATGATTGTGTTGGTGCAGACCCTCAGGCCAAAGCCAGGGCGCTCAAGCCGGGCGATGTCCTGCTCCTCGAAAACGTCCGCTTCCACAAAGAAGAGGAAATCAAAGACAAAAAAGCGAAGGATGACCCAGCCCTGCGCAAGGCAAAGGACGATTTCGCAAAGCAGATGGCCAACCTCGCGGATGTTTATGTCAACGACGCGTTCGGCACCGCTCACCGCGACAACGCCTCGATGTACACCGTGCCCGTAATGATGAAGGGCAAACCCCGCGTCATCGGCTTCTTAGTCGAAAAGGAGCTGAAATTCCTGGGCGACACCGTTACCAACCCGGTCAGGCCGTTCGTCGCAATCTTAGGCGGCGCGAAGGTCTCCGACAAATTGGGCGTTATCGAAAACTTGATGACCAAAGTAAACAAAATCATCATAGGCGGCGCTATGGCATACACATTCGCCAAGGCCAACGGCAAAACCGTCGGCAATTCGCTCTGCGAAGACGACTTCCTCGCAAAAGCCAAAGAGCTTCAGGAAAAGGCAAAGACCGCAAAGTGCGAATTGCTGCTGCCAATCGATACCGTCGTCGCCAAAGAATTCAAGGCGGGCGCCGAGAACAAGGTTGTTACAGGCGACATCGAAGCCGGCTGGCAGGGTATGGATATAGGCCCGGCAACACGCAAACTATTCGCGGAAAAGCTGGCCGACGCAAAGACAATCGTATGGAACGGCCCGATGGGCGTTTTTGAAATGCCCCCCTTCGATGAGGGCACCAAGGCGGTCGCCCAGGCGGTCGCGGATGCGACAAACAAAGGCGCCAAAAGCGTCATCGGCGGCGGCGACAGCGCAAGTGCGTTGAAAAAACTCGGCTTAGACAAAAAGGTAACGCATATCTCAACAGGCGGCGGTGCGTCGCTTGAATTCCTCGAAGGCAAAAAATTCGTCTGCCTTGAAATTTTAGACGAAAAATAACCTTCCACAGAATTAACCGAGATACTGCACGGAAGCTTATGATTAAACGAAGATTGCCCAAACCCGGCGTCATTGAGGTTGCCCCCTCGATATTAAGCGCGGATTTTGCGCGGCTGGCAGACGAGCTGGCCGTCGTGAAAAAAGCCGGCGTCAAAATGGTCCACCTCGACGTGATGGACGGGCACTTCGTCCCGAATATCACAATCGGCCCGCCTGTGGTCGAAAAACTCCGCGAACACAGCAATCTGTTCTTCGACGCACATCTGATGATTACCGACCCGCGGAAATACGCCCCCGCTTTCGTCAAGGCAGGCGTCAACAATATAACATTTCACATCGAGGTCGAAAAAAAACCGGCGGAATTTATAAGGATGCTTCACGGTATGGGAGTAACAGCGGGCGTTTGTCTTAACCCGGAAACGCCGGTTAAGGCAATCGAAAAGTTCGCCCATCTTGCCGATATGATTCTTGTAATGACGGTCCATCCCGGCTTTGGCGGGCAGAAATTCATCGCTTCAGCCGCGAAGAAAATCCGCACCGTCCGCAACATCGTCGGCCCTAAAATCAGGGTCGAGGTCGATGGCGGTATCGACATTAAAACCACGCCCATCGTGGTTGGCTACGGGGCCGATACCCTTGTGGCAGGCAGGGCAATCTTCGGGGAAAAAAATCGAATCGCCGCTATAAACGCCCTTCGACAAAGCTCAGGGCAGGCCATCCGTAAGGCCTGCAAATAATTACCTCCGCAAAATCCATCCCCCGCCTTTCCTGAAAATAGCCCATCGCCGCGAGAAATCTGTTGACAAAGCAGGGTGGTTTGGGTATAATTTGCCGCTTGCTGGGGGATAAAAAATTAGGATTTAGTATGGAGGCGTAAAATGGGTGCTGGTAAAATATCTGCAATAGTGGTCCTTTTATTGTCTTTTTCTATCCTTCCCGGCTCCGTACAGGCCAAATACTCCGGCGGTTCAGGAGAGCCGAACAACCCCTACCTGATATCAACCGCCGCGGATATGAACCAAATCGGGCGAAACTACACCGACTGGGACAAATGCTTCGAGCTGACGGCTGATATAAACCTCTCCGCCTATACCGGCACACAGTTCAGTCGCATCGGCATCGATGACAAACACGCCTTCAGCGGCGTTTTTGACGGCAACGGGCACACGATTTCCGGCTTCACATACACGGCACCGACCCGCGACTATATCGGCGTCTTCGGTGATAACCGTGGGATAATTGAAAATGTCTCTCTTGTCGATGTAAACATAACCGGACGCAGCTATGTTGGCGGGCTGGTGGGATATCTGGAGGGCTCTGACGAGGGCGGCTGGATCAGCAATTGCAATTCGACGGGTGTTATCCGCGGCGGAGATAACTCCCGGTATATTGGCGGGCTGGTGGGATGTGCCAGCACCTATGAGTACTGGTGCTATATCAACAACTGCTATTCGACAAGCGCCGTCACCAGCGGGAATGGCTCAGCGTATCTCGGCGGGTTGGTGGGGCAAATCGTTAACAGCGACATCAGCAATTGTTCTTCGACAGGCGCCGTCACTGGCGGAAATGGGTCATATTACCTCGGCGGGCTGGTGGGAGGTATCGGCTCTACCGGCAATGAGTACGGGAGCGAGGGCGACATCAGCAATTGCTATTCGACAGGCGCCGTTACCGGCGGAGATGATTCATACGACCTCGGCGGGCTGGTGGGAGGTATCGGCTCTACCGGCAACGATGAGTCCTACGGCAATATCAGCGACTGCTATTCGACAGGCAATGTCGCCGGCGGGTATAACTCAAATTCCCTCGGCGGGCTGGTGGGAGGTATCGACTCTACCGGCGGCGATGAGTCCTGGAGCGAGGGCGACATCAGCAATTGCTATTCGACAGGCACTGTTACCGGCAGAGATGATTCATACGACCTCGGCGGGCTGGTGGGAGGTATCGGCCCTACCGGCAACGATGAGTCCTACGGCAATATCAGCGACTGCTATTCGAAAGGCACCGTCAGCGGCGGGTATAACTCAGATTCCCTTGGCGGACTGGTTGGATGTGTATATTACGGCGATGTCGCGGACTGCTATGCCACGGGCGAGGTCGCCGGGGACTATGATGCAGGCGGCTTGGTGGGATTGAAAGAGTACTACAGCACTATTACCACATGTTACTCATCAGGCAGTGTGTCCGGATATATGTTCGTCGGCGGACTGGTGGGATGGGATAATGGAGAGGAGCAGGAGACCACGGATTCATTCTGGGACACTAACACCAGTGGGCAATCCTGGAGCGCCGGCGGAACGGGCAAGACCACAGCAGAAATGATGACGAAAAGCACATTTACCGATGCCGGCTGGAATTTCGATGATGTATGGCACATCTGTGAAACCACCAATTACCCAAAACTGCTTTGGCAGATACTACCCGCCGATCTGGTTTGTCCTGATGGTGTTAACTTCGTTGATTTTGCCTTTTTCGCCAAACGCTGGCTGAATACGGGTTTTGTTGCTCCTACCAGCCACAGCATCGTGATAGGCAACTGGGAAAGCCCCGACAGCAACGATGATGGCTGGGGCCCCGGGTCGAATGACCCATGCGCCATTCTTGTTCCCGATAGTAACATAGGCGTCACATTGGGCCATGGGAGTCTCAAATTAACACCTGGTACTGATGGCGCCTACTGGGGACTTACGTGGCAAGGGGCACCGTTGAATTTAACCGACGCAAATTTTCAGTTTGACCTGACAATGGTCGCTTCGGAATGGGGCAACAGTGCATGGACTCAGGTGGGTGATAAAATCGCGATAAACAGCAATGGTCCTTCCGGCTGGAAAGAGTATGGACCCGCTTCCAGCAGTTTATTGGCATATTCGTTTATAGACAGGGACACTGGTTTACCTACCACTCGAGATTGGGGTCCGTGGCTCGGTGACGCGAACAAGACGTACAGCTATGACATCTCGGACTACCATGCGAAGGGCGCTACCTGGATGCAGATTCAAATCTCCGTTCAGGATGGTAACCTTATCGACGGCGGGAGTTTCTACTTCGACAAAGCGCAAGTGACCTCAACCAATGCATCACCGAACGCCGACTTCGATTTGTCAGGCACGGTGGACATAGCCGATTTGGAAATCTTCTGCAATGAATGGCTGAAAGAAGAACCTTATTATGGTTATCAAAAGTACACGCTGACAATCAATATCGAAGGCAGTGGCAGTGTCAGTAAGGACCCGAACCAGGCCACATATTCCTTTGGTGAAACAGTTCAGCTGACGGCTAATCCCGCTACTGGCGGGTCGTTCGACTTCTGGAGCGGCAAGGTAAAAAACAACACCAATAATCCGATCACTATTACCATGTATGGCAACATGACCATTACCGCTTACTTTACTTATGTCGCAGATACAACTCCGCCTACACCAAACCCAATGATGTGGGCAAGCGCACCTGCGGCAATAAGCGACACTCAAATTACAATGACCGCGACAACCGCAACCGATGCTACCTCTCCTCCTGTAGAGTACTACTTTACAAATGTTACCGATGCCAGTCACAACAGTGGTTGGCTGAGTTCTCCGACCTACATAGACACCGGCCTTACTTCTGATACTAATTACACATACACTGTAACAGCCCGGGATAGCGCAGCTGTGCCGAATTTAACCGTTGCCTCAGCCCCTGCAACCGCAAGAACTAACAAATCAGCGGACACCAACGCGCCTACACCAAACCCAATGACATGGGCATACGGTCCTAACGCAGTAAGCGATACTCAAATTACAATGACCGCGACAACTGCAACTGATGCTCAGGGTCCGGTGCAGTACTACTTTACAAATAAAAACGACCCCAATCATCACAACAGCGGCTGGCAGCTCTCTACGACCTACACAGACACCGGCCTTGTTCCTGATACCAACTACGGATACACCGTAAAGGCCCGGGATAATGCGTTAGTGCCGAATATAACTGTTGAATCAATCCAGGCAAACGCAACTACCCTCGCGGATACAACTTCACCTACGCCAAACCCGATGACCTTCGCGATAGCCCCTTACGCCACAGGACCCACTACTATTGCAATGCAGGCAACAACCGCGACCGATGCTTCTGGTACTGTCTTTTATCGGTTCCGGAACAGTGCATCGTTAGGTGTGCTGAGGGATTGGAGCACCGATGCAAACTTCGTGGACACGGGTCTCACTGAAAATACCATACATAGTTACCAGGTCCAGGCAAAAGATGCCTTTGGTAATACGACCGCCTGGTCCGTTGCTGCAGCAGCAACAACTTCGATAACCCTCCAGACACAGATAAACAATGCTCTTACTGCCCGTGGTGGTTCTCCTTACCCACCTATGATTTTTACCGCCGCGGCAGGAATGTATTTTGAGGACTTGGAAATTAACGAGCCCAACGTTATACTTCAATCGGCGAGCGGCTCTGCTGCTACAATTATTCAACTTCAATCTACTGACGCTAACGGTATAAGAATCACCGCTACCGACGTCACAATCGGTGGCTCGGCAGGACACGGCTTCACCATTAAGAGCGCCGCTACCGGCACCGACGCCCTAATCGGCGCAGGACAAAATAACACAGAGGTCTCTTATTGCGACCTCAACTCTGTTGGTAGTGCATCAAAGGGTGTGAGAATAGACAAGGCCACTAATGTTACAATTGCGAATAACAACTTTGTTAATGACGGTAATGGTGTTTATCTTGGTAATGGATTAGTCAAGTTCATATCTATCACCAACAATATGTTCACCAAGTCGGGAACAGATGCCAACTTCGTGAAAATCGCAGGTTCCGATGCCAACATCATAACTATCACCGCCAACACGGCAGACCACGGCATGGCTGTTGTGGTCGGACCTAATGATACCAATTTGGTTAACCTGACTATCTCCAACAACGCCTTCAGTTTCGGTGGAATTCTTGTGTACGAACCTGTCGAGGGTAGTAATGCTAACCGTTTGAAGAACGTAACCATCAGCAACAATACGTTCGCGTTTGGAAGCCAAGATTCCGCACTCCGGATTGACAACTCTCTCGAACCAAATGACGTCGATTGGGCCACTTTGACGTTCACAAATAACTTAATCCTGCGGACCCCGGGCGGTACCTACAACACCGTCAATAATGCGGTCTCGGCAGCTTTGAACGCCAAGCATAACTATTGGGGCGATGCCACTGGTCCAACTGGTGCTGGTCTTTGCGGCACCACCGGCGCTTCGGTATCTACCAATGTTACCTTTAACCCGTTCTGGACAACTTCTGCTATGACGACTGACGCCAATTGTCCAGCTCCTTAGTTGTAACAACTATTGATTAGAGTTTTTCAGGCGACCCCGCCTCCTCACGAGGCGGGGTCGCTTTTTTGCGCCTTGTTTCTATTCTTTTCGAAAACGGCTCATCACCGGTAAATTGCCTCTGGAAAACCACTCGCTCTTTTGGTAGAATGCCGTGAATCCTGTGGACGGGACTTGAATGTCGATTATGGCAAAAGAAGCAAAATCGAAATGGAACGGCTTTTCGCTCAAAAAGCGAAAGGAAATGCCCGACGGGCTTTGGACGCGTTGTCCGGCCTGCGAGCACATGCTTTACAAAAGCGCCGTTGAGAAAAACCTCAACGTCTGCCCGGAATGCAATTACCACTTCCGCATCGACTCGCTCACCCGCATCAGCTACTTAGTCGATGAGGGTTCATTCGAAGAAACGCACGACCACCTTACCAGCAATGACCCGCTTGATTTCAACTTCAGGGGCACAACCTATCGCCAGCGGCTAAAAGCCGACGAATACAAAAGCAGCTCAAAAGAAGCAATGCGAATCGGCAAGGCATTCATCAAGGGAAGAGGCGTAGTGCTGGCCGTAATGGAGCCGAATTTTCTGATGGGTTCGATGGGCTACGTCGTCGGCGAAAAACTCTGCCTGGCCGTCGAAAAAGCAATCGAAGAAAAACTTCCGCTCGTGGCTATATGTTCATCAGGCGGAGCGAGAATGCACGAGGGCGTTGTTTCGCTGGGCCAAATGGCGAAAACCAGCGCAGCAATCGCCAAATTCGACAGGGAAGGCGGCTTCTTTATCTCGGTCCTGACCGACCCCACTACCGGCGGCGTTACCGCCAGCTTCGCGATGCTGGGCGACTGCCTCATCGCCGAGCCAAAGGCGTTAATCGGCTTCGCAGGTCAGCGAACCATCGCCGAGACAATTAAGGTCGAGCTTCCGAAAGGTTTCCAGACCGCGGAGTTTATGCTCGAACACGGCTTCGTCGATATGATTGTTCACCGCAAAGACCTTCGCAGCGAAATCGCCCGCCTCATCGATTACTGCCAGAAATAACATCCCCCGTAAAAATTATCTCATATACTGACCGGCTACCGATAACACCAGGGCAAAAACCTTTGACGCCCCCGCTTCTTTGAGTGTCTTTGCGCATTCGTTGAGCGTAGCTCCTGTTGTTTTAATATCATCAACAAGGCAAATCTTCTTACCCGTAAAGGGATGTCTATAACGAACAGCAAACGCGCCAGCAACATTTTTTGCTCTGGCGGTTACCGTCATCATCGTCGGCTGCTCTTTGGTGTGACGGATACGGACGAGGTCGGTATTGACCTTAGCAGTGTGATGCTTTAATCCTCTTGCCACAAGATACGAATGGTTATAACCACGACTAAAGCGTTTTCGCCAATGCAACGGAACCGGCACAAAAAACTCGATATCATGAAAAAATGTGCTTGTCTGCAATGCGGTATCAGCAAGCCAGACCATTATCGAGTCAAGCTCGGTTTTGTCATTCTTGAACGCCTTCACCATATCCCGCAGTGATTCCGCATACATACCGGCACGAGCAATCCCGTCAAAATGAATCTCCTCGCCACGACAACTCAAACAAACACCTTCACGAGCAACATAAGGGCTTACGTTTCTGCCGCAACGCCTGCAATAATCTGCAGAACATACGGAAGTGAGGCCCTCCCAGCAGTCGCCGCACAGGCCGCTGCCTGTTTCAACACTATGCTCGCCGCAGTTGACACATTTGGCAGGCCAAAGTAACTGGCCCAGTCCGCCAACAGTATCGCTAACGGCTCTCACGAACCAATTCGATGTCCGGTTTGGTGTGGTTATCATCTTATTCAGGGATTACAGCGTTCACAGGGCTTTTTGCCCGCGGCGATTGCCTCGTCTCTGGTGGCGTAGCTCACAAGATTATTCGGAGATATTCTCTTCGCAGACGAGCAGCTCGCCTTGTGAAACACCTGGCTGTTTTTAGAGGCAACAAATGTCGCTTCAACAGGTTGTTGTTTAACCGGTTTTGCATCTTTCTCAACACTTGCCTTGCGTAATTGCTGCCGGGGCTGATTGACATCGGGTTTTTTCTCCACGGAAACCATCGGCGGGCAGGCGGCGATAAACGTCTGAACCTGCTCTTTAACTATTGCGGGAATCTCATCGACAATTTTTTCCGCCGCCATAATTCGTATGCCGGAATCTATCTTCCAGATATCGGCAGCAACAGAAAGCCGCTCATCGCCATTAACCAAAGTAACACTTCGAACAAGGGACGTCCGCACCAAAACCACATACTGCTCAATGGATTCAATTTTGAGAACTGTTAACTTGATATTCAATTCAGAAGCATCGGCAGATGAATGACCGATTTTGAAACCGGCGTCATAAAGTCGTCTTATCACTTCCGTTTTGATGCTTGCTCGTTTCAAGCCATCGGCATTCGGTTCGGAATCGGCAGGCGTGATAATTACCGACAGTTCTTCTATACCAGCCAAAGCCGGATTGGGTTTGACATCGCCTGATAATCCCTGTTGGGCAAAAACATGACTTGAAAAAATAAAAAATAGGACCGCCAATGTGAGAAGGTGTGTGATTCTCATATTTGTGCTCTCCAAAATTTAAGTCAGCCAGATATTATACAATCAACGCAAAGGCATCGGCAACAGGCATACCTTCCTTAATGCCGAGGGATTTGGCCTTTTCGTTTACCTTTGTAACCTTTCTGTCAGGAAATCTGTCAAGCGTGCCGATGGGGTTGGCCGGCGAGCTTTCGACCAAAGCCGCAGCCACGCCATATCTCTGGCAGGCGTCAACATCGATTACGGGACAGGCGAGGAACCCTTTCGAGCCGGTAACAATCAGGATATTAAAGCCGGGCCATTTCGTCTGGACACCCTCAACAAGGCCCTTCGGGGTCTGAAAAGTTTTTCTGTTTATTTCCATAATTCATTCCTCTACTTATCTGCGGGCTTCTTTTTGCCCGCTTTTTTCGCCCGCCTCGACTCGCCGTCTTCGGCGAGGCGGGCCGGCTGTCCCTGCGGCTTATGTTCCTCATGGCGAACCGGCGAGCCAAGCATTGACTCTATCTCTTTTAATTTTTCCTGGAGCATTTCAGGCGTTTTCGCCTCGACCGTCAGCCGCAATAACGGCTCGGTATTACTCGGCCTGCAGTTGAACCACCAGTCCTTGAATCCCACGGTAACGCCGTCGAGCCAGTCAACCTGCCCGTCGCGGTATCTCTTCGCCAGTTCGTCCATTTTGGCCTTTTTGTCCTCGACCTGGAAGTTTATCTCGCCGCTCTGGGAATATCTGCGAAGGGGATTGGCCAACTCGCTTACCGGTTTATCGCTTTGACTGATAATATTGAGCATGTGAACAAATGTAATCATCCCGGAGTCGGCGCAGAAATTATCGCGATAATAGAAATGCCCGGATAATTCGCCGCCGAAAATCGCGTGCGAGTCGCGCAGCGCCTTTTTCATAAACGCGTGCCCTACCCGCTCCCGCCGGGGCGTCCCGCCGTATTTTATGATTTCCTCGGCAACCACCCTGCTCGAACGCAGGTCGTAAACTATCGTTGACTTCGGCTCTTTTTTCAGGAAATACCCCGCCATAAGCGCGGTCATAAGGTCGCAGGCAATTGTTCTGCCTGTCTCATCAATCATCATCAGGCGGTCGGCGTCGCCGTCGAAACAAACGCCCAAGTCGCACTTATTTTGAACGACTGTCGCCTTCAATTCCGTGAGGCTTCCCTCGACCAGCGGGTTCGGGTCGTGCTTGAATGTGCCGTCGTGCTTGAAATTCAACTCGATTATTTTCAGGCCCAGCCCGGAGAACAGGGCAGGCACCATTTTCCCAGCCATACCATTCGAGGCGTCGATGGCTATCTTGAGCTTTCGCAGCTTGGGCAGCAGGAATTTCAAAACGTGCTTTTTATATTCTTCCATCAGGTCAACCTTTTGAACGGTTCCCGTGGGCTTACCTTTTGTATGCAACAGAGACATTGCAATATGTTGAATATCTTTTAGACCGGTATCTTCGCCGACGGGTTTTGCACCGGGGCCTGATACTTTGAAGCCGTTGTATTTGGCGGGATTGTGTGAAGCGGTAACCTGAACGCCGCCGCAGGTGTTTAGGTGATTGACCGCGAAATAAATAAAAGGCGTATCATTCATACCGATATCGATAACATCGATACCCGCTGAAGTAATGCCCTCAATCAGCGCATTGGCAAGCGGCACGCTGTGGGTTCGCATATCACGCCCAACGCAAATCGCCCTGCCATTGGTCTGCCCTCTGTCGAAACCGTGAAGAAGCGCAGGCAGAAAACGCGCCGTCGCAAAACCAATCTTCCACGCGTCTTCTTCGTTCAACTGGTCGCCGTAAATACCCCTGATGTCATACGCCTTGAAAATTGCAGGATCCATCAAAATAGCCCTTTCGTTGTTCGCTTCTTAAAATAAATACGGTTAATAAAGGGAATACTATAAGAGGCGAACCGGCCTTGTGTCAATGGCCGTTAAACTCACGATTGACAATAACCGACTACTATGGTAGATTTGTAACGTTGTTAAGGTGAATTTATGGCGTTAAAACAATCTACATTACGGTTAATCGCACAGGCAAAGCACGTTATGTGCCCCGCTGTCATTGCGATTATCATTATAGGAGACATAACAAAGCTGTCCTGAAAGCGTCAAATATCGATTTATAAAGGCCTTTCAGGATGGCAATCCTGAAAGGCCTTTTTCGTTTATATAAACCGGCGTCCGGTCATTACGTTGACTGCACGCTCGCTAATGTTTAATATACTTGCTTTTGATATTTGAGGAATTACGATGTCCGACGACAAGAAAAGTTACAGCCAAACACTGAACCTGCCGCAAACAAGTTTTGCGATGAAGGCAAACCTCGTCCAGCGCGAGCCCCAGATGCGCAAGGGCTGGCAAAAAGGCGATATCTACGGCAAAATCAGGGCTGCGAGAAAAGGTGCCCCGTTATATATCCTTCACGACGGCCCGCCCTACGCCAACGGCGATATCCACATGGGACACGTCATCAACAAGGTCCTCAAAGATTTCGTCGTCCGCTACAAAACAATGTCCGGCTTCGACGCCCCCTATGTCCCCGGCTGGGATTGCCACGGCCTGCCAATCGAATCGAAGGTCGTTACCGAGCTCGGCGAAAAAATCCGCCAACTGAGCAAACCGGAGATTCGCCAGCTTTGCAAAAAATACGCGAGTAAATACGTAAAGCTCCAAGGCCAGCAATTTCAGCAATTAGGCGTCTTCGGCGACTTTGAAAATCCGTATCTCACCTTTAAACCCGTTTACGAGGCGGGCATCCTCGAGGTTTTCGCCGAACTCGTAGGTAAAGGTCTCGTCAAAAAACAACTGAAACCCATCCACTGGTCAGTCGGCTGCGAAACCGCGCTGGCAGAAGCGGAACTCGAATACAAAGATATCGACTCGCCAAGCATCTTCGTAAATTTCCCCGTCGCCAAAGACAGTGTCCCACGGCTGACCGAACTTGGTTTGGTAACAGCAGAGCAGGCACAGAACGCCAAAGTTTGCTTTATGATTTGGACGACCACACCGTGGACGTTAGCCGCAAATCTCGCTGTCGCACTGCACCCGCGTCTCGAATATGTCACACTCGACTATCAGCTTAATGGCAGGCGTTTCGTCTCCGTCGTCGTTTCTGACCGTCTGCCCGCGGTCGTCGCGGCTGCGGGATTAAACGAAGGACAATATAAAGTCAGCCCAAATAAAGCCCTCGGCTCCAAACTTGGGGGTTTGCGCTATACGCATCCCTTTATCGAAAAGAACCCGACGGATAAAGACGCCTACAAAGTCATCCTCGCGGAATACGTAACAACCGAAGACGGCACGGGCCTCGTCCACACCGCCCCAGGCCACGGCGCAGAGGATTATATGTCTGGGCAAAAGTATGGTCTGGCCATATATTCCCCCGTCAAAGACGATGGCTCTTATGACAACACCGTGCCTGAATGGCTTCGGGGCAAAAAGGTCCTCGAAGTCGATAAAGAAGTTATCGACCACCTCGCCAAAACCGGCTGGCTTGTCAATCAGCAGAAAATCACCCACAGCTACCCCCACTGCTGGCGAAGCAAAACGCCCGTCATCTTCCGCGCAACCGAACAATGGTTCGTCAGCGTCGATAAAGAAATTCCCGGCATTGGCAAAACCCTGCGCAACCTCTCCCTCGAATCTACAAAAAACGTCCGCTGGATTCCCGACTGGGGCCAGAAACGCATCGAAGGTATGCTCGAATCGCGCCCCGACTGGTGCATCAGCAGGCAGCGAAGCTGGGGTCTGCCTATCCCGGTCTTCGTCAATCCTCAGGGCGAAACACTTTTGACAAAAGAATCAGTATTGGCAGTTTCAAAACATATCGCCGTCAAAGGTTCCGATAGCTGGTTCACCGATTCGCCTGAGCAAATCCTCGGCTCCGACTTCAAACTGCCCGCCGGCTTCTCATTTAACGAACTGAAAAAAGAAGAAAACATCTTCGACGTCTGGTTCGAAGCGGGCTGCAGTTGGTATTCCGTCGCTACAAAAGCCGGCTGGCCCATCCCCGTTGACCTCTATCTCGAAGGCAGCGATCAACACCGCGGCTGGTTTCAGTTGTCATTATTGCCCGCCCTCGGCACAATCGGCAAAGCGCCTTTCAAAGCCGTCCTCACCCACGGCTTCACCGTCGATGAAAAAGGTATGAAGCAATCCAAGTCGCTGGGCAACTACGTCAACGCGCAGGACGAGGTCACCAAATACGGCGCAGACATCCTCCGCCTCTGGGTCGCCAGCGTCAACTATCAGGATGATATGCGATGCAACGACGAGCTCATCGGTAAAACACAGGACGCCTACCGCAAAATCCGGAACACCCTGCGCTATCTCCTCGGCAATATCTATGATTTCGACCCCGCCAAAAACGCCGTCGCCTATGACAAAATGTTCGAAATCGACAAATGGGCGATGCAGCAGTTACAAAAGCTAATCGCCGGCGTTACCAAAGAATTCGATGACTTCGCCTATCACCGCGCGTTTTCGCTGCTCTATAATTTCTGCAGCATCGAGATGAGCAGCATCTATATGGACCTGCTCAAAGACCGCCTTTATTGCGACCCCGCAGATAGCCCGTCTCGCCGAAGCTGCCAGACCGCACTCTATCGAATTCTCGATTCGCTAACGCTGTTGTTCGCCCCAATCCTCGTCCATACCGCCGAGGAAACCTGGGCCGCAATTCAGCACAAATCGCAAAACGTCGAGACCGTCCACCTCGCTATGCTGCCCAAAGTTGACCCGGCTATCAACTGGCAGGCAGGCGAAGCGAAATGGCAAAAGCTTATGTCCCTGCGAGACGCCGTTCTTCTCGCACTTGAACCACTCCGCCGCGATAAACTTATCGGCAGCAATCAGGAATCCAGCGTTACTATCCGCTGCGACAGTGAAGATGTGACAGCAATTGAGCAGTTTGGCATTAAGAATTTCGCCGCCCTTTGCATTGTCAGCGAGGTAAAGCTCGAAAAAGCCGAAGGCCCGACTCAGATGATTGCACAGAAGAGCGCTCATCAAAAATGCCAGCGTTGCTGGAACTACTGGCCCAGCGTCGGCAGCGATAAGGAATACCCTGATTTGTGCGAGCGGTGTGTTGAAGCAATCAAACGGCTGAAGAGTTAACCCGCTTATTTCACCGTCTTTTGGTTTTGAGCAGTGCCTTTGTCCGCTTTCTGCGGGGTCTGTCATCGGCCATAAAAGCTAAAAGGCGCAACCCGGAGGCGCTGGATAAAACACAGCGTTGCCGGTAAGTCCTGAGACCATTGCCTGCGCTAATACAATCCCGTTAGGGATGGCCAAGTCCATTACTTCCGGTTCCCTGCCTGCCAACAGGCAGGTTAAAAAAAATTACATTCCTTTTTCCCCGGTATGGTGTCCCCAGATTAGCCATTATATTCCATTCTTAATTGGCTACCCAGATGCCTGGCCCAGGATCAACCCTCGATTTGTCGGGGGGTACATAATACAGAACAAAATCGACTTCGCCTTGAAAGGATTTATCTGATCCCTGCGACGTTCTCGCAGTTCCCTTAACAAAGACGCGGACCGGGTAACCTTTGGAGGAGGCACCCATGGGCCTGTGCAAAGATTGGAGTTCATTTGGCGTGAATGGTTCGCCGCGTTTCTCGACGCGAACTTCTGCAACAGAGCATTTCTCACCGACATTGCCCGTAAATCCTTTGGGAAAACGGACGCTAGTCAGCAAACCTACGTCGACGATACCTAGTTCTCTCGCATAGTACGTCTTAACGGCAGCCACAATATCGCTATCAGATGGCGCGCGAGAGCCACAGCCTGATATTCCACATAAGAGAAGTACGCAACCAATGCAACTAACCCAGTGACGCGACATGTGCTGTCTGTATTCGGTTCGAACGTTACGATAGCCCTCCTCCGTAGAGAGCAAGGTTATTCCGTTAGTTACTAAATCCGCCATAAGTGTTCCTCCTTTTGTTTTTGTATTGCCTTCTCCTTGAAGGCATAACTACTGTTTATATGGTGTCCAGATAAACCCGCATTCGGGTTTTGCTTCCAGATAACACGCTGCTTCTTTGCCTGAAAATATCACCTTTTCGCCTAACTGCAAACAAAAAAGGGGTCAGGCCCCTTTTTTGTCGATTTGCCGGCAGGCCGTATCAAAAACCTGTTCGACGGTTATATGGATAATATCGTGCTTCGGCTCGTAGCTGTCCGCCTTCATTCCGCGTTCGTTCGGTTCAATCGCTGCGACGCATTGTGGCCGTTTATACGGGCACACCCTCGCCGGGTTCGTAGGCCCGAATATCATCACTATCGGCACTCCCATTGCCGCCGCTATATGCCCCGGCCCCGTATCATTGCTCACGACCAACGACGCATTCTTCATTAACGGTATCAACTCACGCACCGCTGTTTTTCCCGCTAGGTTGATTACGCGTGTCTTGCCGCCTGTTTGAATCGCCTCAATATACTCCCGCTCCCCCTGCGAACCCGTCGCCACAATCGATAATCCGAATCGCTCGCTGATTTTGCCCGCCAGTTCCGCGAATCGCTCAATAGGCCAACGTTTATTCGGCTGGGCTGCTCCGGGTACAATCACAGCATACCCGCCGTTTACACCCTGTGATTTCAAAAGCTTGTCGATTTTTTCCGCCGCCCCCGCGTCCTGCGGCAATTTGAATTCCGCTTCCCCCTGTTTGGTACCAGCCGAGGTAACCATTTTCAAATAATAATCGACTAAGTGAACGCTCGAAGCATCCTGCGAAATTTTATCCGTGTAAAACAAATGAGCCAGCTCTCTCGCCCCTGCCATCCCGAATCGCCTTTTGCTGCCCGTTACCCAACTGAAAAATCCCGTCCTGAAAAGCCCCTGAAAATCGAATACTAAATCGAATTTACCTGCCCTGAGCTGCTTAACAAGTAAACTCAACGCATTAAAACTGCCCGGACTGCACCACCATTTGGATAGCTTTCTGCGGTCGAACAGAATAATATCAGATATATACGGATGTCCCGTTATAAGCGGCGCAAACTCAGGCCTGACAAACCATGATATTTTCGCCCCCGGAAAACTCCTCTTCAGCGCCAACAACGCAGGCAGCGCTAAGATTATGTCCCCCAAAGCGCTCGGCTTTATAATCAAAATGCGTCTCGGCTCGTCGCCCATCATTTAACGTCCCTGTCTGGCCTGTTTGAGACGATACTTCGCTTGTGCCTTCTGCGCAAGTCGCCTGAATATGTCCCCTCGCTGCTCCGCCGGTATCCTCACCTCATCGCAGTATATCTCGAAGGCCCGCAGATAATCCGTCCGCGTAATGCCAGGCAATTCCATAACCGACGCCGCCAACTGCCACAGCCCCTGCATCTGTCTGTCTTCGCTGGCGGAAAAATACTGTTTAATCCCGTCAACGTCGGTAATCGTAATACGATACTCCCCGTCGCCGTCCTGATTAACGACAAAATTCGTCGCCTTGGCGTCCCTGTGCCACAGATTATTTTTATGAAGCTCCGCGAATATCTCCGCCATCCGCCCCGAAAGCTCCCGCATTATCCAGTAACGCTCCTCGCCCCGGGCCTGCATATCCTTTAAAAACTCGTACAGGTTTGTCCCCTCAATATATTCGCTGATATATATGCTCTGGTCGCAAAATAAAAATCTCTTGTGATATACCGCCGCCAGCGGCGCCGCCACGGGCAGACCATATTGCCTGATTTTAACCGCCGCGATAAAATTCCGTATCGCGTGCGCCGCCCCCATCGACCTGAAAATTCCCCGAACGCCGGCGCCGCTTTGCCTCCGCTTTATTACCGCCTTGACGCCCCTGCCCCCGATATCCAGATACTTAACCGTAACGGTATTCAAACCCTCAACCTTTAGCGTTTGTTGTGCCCCCTCAAGCAGCTTCTCCGGCTTAGCCAGCAGCTTTTCCCATCCTGCCTTTGAAAACTGGTCTTTGCCCGCGGCGCGAACCGCAACCCATCCGCGCCACCCGTCAACGAGCGCAACATCCGATATCTCGATTAAATTCCTCATTACCGTTTCAACGTCGTGCATATCTCTATTTTATGCGTTTACCTCCCTTTCGGCAATTGCTTAAATTCCCAATATTCATTATGCTGTCCAAAATGAACGAGAAAGGAAAATACGTTTACGACTGGCCCAGGCCCATGGTTACGGTCGATGCGGTAGTTTTCGCCGTTACTGCCGACGCAACCAAGCTTCTGCTCATCAAACGAGGCAACGAACCATTCAAAGGCCAGTGGGCAATTCCGGGCGGCTTTATCGGTATGGCTGAAGAATTGGATGATGCCGTCGCAAGAGAATTGCAGGAAGAAACAGGCCTGACCGGAATCAATCTCGAACAGATGCACACCGTCGGCACATGTGGCCGGGACCCCAGAGGCAGACAAATCACTATCGTTTATATGGGCATAATCAAAGAAGGACTCGACCGCGTAAAAGCCGGCGATGACGCCGCTATGGCGCAATGGTTCGATATCGACAACCTGCCCCCTAATATGGCCTTCGACCACAACACCGTTGCCCGCTTTGCCATCGAAAAATTAAAATCCCGCCTATAACCAGCTAAGCAATATCGAGCAGCATAATCTTAAGCAAATAAACCCGATTGAATATTTATCCTATCTGCCCTTCTCGCTTCAGAACCCGTTGAAGTTCATAAAAAGCCTGTTCGATGTTATCTCGCGAAAAAGGTATGTGTTGAAGACCTGCGACATTACTGAACTCTTCGATACCTTCCTGTACCAAGAGGATGGCCTTCTTAAATCCGAGACGCCCCTGAAATAAACCCGCCTCATGAACAACATTCTGCCTCGCCCGTCGAGTTCCATCTGCCGTATCATCTTCCGCTGTAAGGACTAATATGGCAAATGTGGCTTGTCCCATCATCTTTTCTAAAACAGGAACGATTGATTCCCCAGTTCGTGGTTCAGATTCATATGTTACCGTCGCAATACCCAACTCATTCTGCAGATAGATTTGCACTCTTGCCCAGAGTTTACTCCGGCCATGGCCGATAAAAACACATGGGCTTTTCGTGACCTTTGCCTTTTCAGGCTGCGAGACAGATGATGTTACAGGGAGCAAATTTCGAAATTCCTCCTCACTAATCTTTGCGAAAGCATCGACGAGTTTATTGATGTCTCTAACTATAGAATCCGTGTCCGAAGTTTCGCGAGGTGGAATGTAAAATCCTGAACCACTGGGGCGCCATTGGCGGTAGAACTCCTCTATTTTTTTCGCCAATAAGGCCAATTCTGTCTGGCTAATTTCTGGAGGAACTTCACACACAAGTTCGCGAAGTCGTTCAACATAATGTGTGATCGAGGCAAAAAACTTCGTGTTCTGTTTTACAGCCATACTGAGCGCCAGAACATGAACGCGAAGTTGGGCAAATTGGTTCATTTACAATTCCTTATCGCTTGTCCCTGTATGATTATAACCAGTTGACACATTATATTTTAAGAGTTACTCTCTAATCAAACTTTAATCGCTTGGCTTCTTCTTGAATATTCTTTTTATGCGCCTCTATTTGCTTTTGCTCTTCAAGAAGTTGTTCGCATTGCTCTTTTTTAAACTTTTGATACTGGCGATTGGCTTCTTCTACTGCTTGAATAAGAGTACTACGGTGATACTTTTCAACCTCTTCGATAGTTGTTCCATCAAGAATCACTTTGTCGCCAATTACTGACGCAATGCCTGGGCGATGCCTCGATGTAAAAGTGGGTGGGTGATTCCAAGACTGAATAAACATCTGTTCCCATTCGTAAGGCGGGCGACAAGATAAACGGAAAGGCACGCTATAAAGCGAGCTTCCACGAGTTCCATCATTTATAGGGGTACTTATCTCATCTACGATTACTTCGATAATACGAATCGGCTGAAAATCGTCATTCTCTCTTTTTTCTACCATATGCCACCTATCTCATTAAAGTTTATAGGGCGGGCTAAAGCCCGCCTTACCAAGCTTTCGCTCCTGATCTTTATGCCCTGTGTGCCGTTTACGCTCTTACTTTTTGTCTTTTGCCTCGAACTCCGCGTCGATTACATCGTCGTCGCCGCCTTTTCTGCGGACTTCGCCTTCGGCAGGCGGAGGAGGCGGGGCATCCTGTTGAGCCGGGCCTGCTGGGCCTTTGCCGCCCGCGGTCTTCTTTGCGGCTTCCTCATACAGCGTCTTGCCAAGTTCCTGACTTGCGCTGTTGAGGTTCTCAATCGCCTTTCTTATCGCGTCGGCGTCATTACCCTTGACGACTTCCTTTAGATTATTGACAGCACTCTCGATTTTGCCGCGAGTGTCGCCTGAAACCTTGCTGCCATGCTCCTTGAGCGTTTTTTCAGTAACGTAAACAAGCTGGTCTGCCTGGTTCTTCAAATCCACGACCTCGCGTTTCTTCTTATCTTCCCCGGCGTGCGATTCGGCGTCCTTTTTCATCCGGTCGATATCCTGGTCGCTTATGCCTGAGCTGGATTTAATCTCAATCGACTGCTGTTTGCTTGTCGCAAGGTCCTTGGCCGTAACGTTCAAAATTCCGTTTGCATCGATGTTAAAAGCAACCTCAATTTGCGGTATGCCTCTCGGCGACGACGGAAGCCCGGCAAGCTGGAACCTGCCAAGCGAACGGTTGTCGCTGGCAAACTCGCGCTCGCCCTGCAAAACGTGAATATCAACGGTTGTCTGGTTATCCGCAGCGGTCGAGAATATTTCGGTCTTGCTCGTCGGTATCGTGGTGTTGCGGTCGATAAGTTTGGTCATAACGCCGCCCAATGTCTCAACGCCCAGTGAAAGAGGCGTTACATCAAGAAGCAGAATATCTTTTACGCCCGTGTCGCCCGCCAATACCGCGCCCTGGACAGCCGCACCCATCGCGACGACCTCATCAGGATTCAAACTCCTGTTTGGTTCTTTCTGGAAAAGCTCGCGTGCTATCTGCTGGACTATCGGGATTCTTGTCGAGCCGCCTACGAGCAGAACTTCTGCGATATCCTTCGTCGCCAGTTTGGCGTCCTGTATCGCCTTGAGACAGGGGTTTTTCAGCCGGTTGAACACCGGCTCGCAGAGATGCTCCATCGTGCTGCGGGTAATCGTCATCTGCAAATGTTTCGGCCCCGATGCGTCCGCCGTAATAAACGGCAGATTTATTGTCGATTCCACCTGGCTGCTCAATTCGCATTTGGCCTTTTCCGCCGCTTCTTTTATTCGCTGGTGCGACATCGGGTCTTTGCGAAGGTCGATACCTTCTTTCTTCCTGAACTCCTCGGCGATGTAATTGATAATAACCGCGTCAAGGTCATCTCCGCCTAAGTGCGTATCGCCGTTGGTGCTAAGCACCTCGAAGACGTTGTCGCCGATATCGAGGATTGAAATATCGAATGTGCCGCCGCCGAAATCGAACACGGCGACTTTTTCATTTCTCTTTTTCTCAACGCCGTAAGCAAGAGCTGCTGCCGTCGGCTCATTGATAATTCGCTCGACCTTGAGCCCAGCGATTGCGCCGGCGTCCTTGGTCGCCTGTCTTTGCGCGTCATTGAAATACGCGGGCACGGTAATAACCGCTCGCTCAACGCTCTCGCCGAGGTAATCTTCCGCCGTCTTTTTCAAATCCTGTAAAATCATCGCCGATATCTCAGGCGGCGTATATTCCTTGCCCCGGACGTTGACCTTTACCAGCTCATCGGCGCCGCCCACGATTTTATAAGGCACTATCTTTTCCTCGGACCCGACCTCGTTGTGGCGTCTGCCCATAAACCGTTTGATTGAGAAAACCGTATGCTCAGGATTGGTTACCTGCTGGTGTTTTGCAATCTGGCCGACCAGGCGTTCGCCCTTGTCGGTAAAGCCGACAACCGAGGGCGTCAGCCGTGAGCCGGATGAGTTAATCAGGACCTTAGGTGTATTGCCTTCCATTACGGCAACCACCGAGTTTGTCGTCCCCAAATCAATTCCTATTATTTTGTTCGTAGCCATTTTTAGCTCCCTTTCGTTTTATCGAGTATTTGTAATCAATTATCTCTACCTTAAAAGTGCAAACGCCGTGCCAAAGGCCCAGCCGAAAGCCAATATATCCTAACAACATTAAAACAAAGGAGTTACAATCATCGGACAGATAAAGGTCGTATGTGCTTTTGCCATTTTGGCAGACGCCAACGGCAGTCAGGGACACCGTTTAACCGTTGAGGGCTGAACGAATAATCTGGGCGCGGAGGGCGTCGCGGTGAGTAGAATCAAGCTCTTTGCCGTAGTTGAGCTGCAAATGGGCGGGCAGCGTCAGCAAAAACAGGCGATTTACCGTGGCAATCGACAGCCGGTCGCTTGTGCCTGCGCTGCCAATATCGTTACCCAGTGAGCAAAGCCGGTCGATTGCGGGCGTCGATGCCCCCTGATGTTTGTGCATATTAAGCCCAAGCCGGATGTGACTGAGCAAGAATAACGCCTCCTGCGAACTAATTAAATTTGCGTTTTTCAACAGGGCAAGCGCACGCGAGATTTTGTCGTCGAGCAAACTGGACTCGTGCGAGAGCAGCTGGCTGCGGGCCGCGTGCTCATATTCGACAATTTCCGGGATAATCGTTTTCTCGAACTGGGTAACAATATCTTTCTCGCGGACGCCTAAGGTTGTCTGGTTGGAGAGCTGGTAAAAATCGCCCGCCGCTTCGGTGCCTTCGCCGAAAAGTCCGCGAACCGCCAACCCAAGCGATTTTGTAGCGTTGAGAAATTTTTCTATCTGGCCCGTCATTTTCAGCGCGGGCAGATGCAGCATAACCGATACCCTGATTCCCGTCCCGATATTGGTGGGGCAGGCGGTAAGATAACCATATTTGGGACTAAAGGCGTATTCGACCTTCTGCTCAATCATATCATCGATGCGGTTAATCTGCTCAAGACAGGCGGTCAACTGGCAGCCGGCCTTTAGCACCTGCAGGCGCAGGTGGTCTTCCTCGTTAATCATCGCGGTGAAAAACTCCCGCCTTGCAATCACCGCCCCGCGGGGACCTTTGCCGAAGGCGTGATTCTGGCTGATGAGATGCCGCTCGACGAGGAACCGTTTTTCCAGCGCGGGCACTTTGTCAACGCCGATGTAAAACACCTCATCGCCGAGGTCGATTCCCATCAAAACGTCTTTGAGTTTTCTTAATATCTCCGCTTTTTCTGTCGCCGGGCACGCTGCCAGGAACCTGTGCCCCGCGAGGTTTCGCGCCAGGCGAACTCGTGAGGAAATCACCACGTCCGAGAGAGGCCCTTCCCCGCTGAACCACTCGTTGATATTCCCGCTTATTTCAGTAAGTTTCATTGCGATAAAACACGTTATTTAAATTCAGCGAGCTTATCCCGCAATTTCGCTGCAAGCTCGTAATCTTCTTTTCGCACCGCCTCATCTAACTGTCGGCGCAACTGCGTAATCTCAAGCTGTTTTTTCGAGTCGGTAGGCGCATTCGCCGGCACTTTGCCGCAGTGGCACGTCGCGCCGTCGTGCGCCTTTTTTATCAGCGGCGAAAGCTGTTTCTCAAAGACCTCGTAATCATTCGGGCAACCGAGGACCGCCTTCTCCTGGAACTTCTCCAGCGTGTAGCCGCAGTGAGGGCATACCTGCTCACCGGCGCTGGGCTGAGCCGGCTCTTCGCCCTTGGGGCCTGCCGAAAGCAGGTTGCTCAAAAGCTCGTTGAGCGGGATATAGCTTTTTGTCCCGACCCCCTGCTCCTGCGCGCACTGCTCGCAAAGATGCATCTCCGTCCTGACGCCGTCGGCTATCTCCGTCAGGTGTATCGTCGCTTCCTTACTCTGGCAAACCTCACATTGCATAAATACCTCGATTTAACCTGATTATTATACCATACTGACGCAGATATAATCGTCAATTTCTCCGCCCTCCGTAATATGCATCCTGACTATCTGCCTTGTCCGTTATTCTTTGCTGTAAGTTGCCCAGCAACCCACCTGTTCGCTCACCCTGATGCTCTTTAGCCGAACATTATCCGGCAAAGTCGGCTCAAGGCGGTCAAAAATATACACCGCGACGTTTTCCGCCGAGGGGCATTTGTCCTTGAAATAATCCGACTCATTTAACACGGTTTCGTTCAGCTTTGCGGTAACATCCAAAAGCCGGCTCTTGAGTTGCGCGAAATTTATCACCATACCGCTTTTACTGGGCGCATCACCGCGGACCTCAACTTCAACCGCCCAGAAATGCTCATGTTCGGGCTCTTTAGTTCCGTCCGGCAAAGGAATGCTGTGCCAGGCCTTGAATTGCGTTTCTATGCCAACCGTAAACAAAGCTATACCTCCAACACTCAAAACAGCAAAAAAATGGCATTTCGAGGCGATATTATGCCTCAACCGTCGTACCTAATCATTTTCGCCACTTTTGCTATTGTTTCTTGAATCGTTCTCGCAGCCGGCGATACACATTTTCGGGCACGAGATTCGATATATCGCCCCCAAGCGATGCTATCTGGCGAACCAGCGTCGAACTGATAAAGCCGTATTGCTCAGTCGTCATTACAAATATCGTCTCTATACCCGTAACAGACCGATTGGTCATCGCCAGCTCGAACTCATAATTCACGTCCGTCAAGCTTCGCAGGCCGCGTAAAATAACGTTGGCCTTTTTCTGCCGGGCATATTCCACCGTCAGCCCGTTGAAACCTTCCACGGACACGCCGGGCATATCCTTTATAAGCTCCGTTATCATTTCGACTCGCTGCTCAGGAGTGAAAAGCTGGTCTTTCAGGGGGCTTCTGCCGACAGCCACTATCAACTCGTCAAAAAGCTTCATACCCCGGCTTATTACGTCCAAATGCCCGTTGGTAATGGGGTCAAAAGACCCCGGAAAAATCGCCCGCACAATTTTATCGCCCATAATATTTATCCTAACTCAAATTCGGTATTATATCCCCCCTTGCCGACAGGTCAAACCATTCTCCCGCATCGTTTAACCCCATTTCCTGCCCGCTGGTCTTTGTCTCCTACTTCTTCAGCTTCTCCACTGCCGGCAAAACCGCAAATGAATCTATCCTCTCTTTTTTCACAAACCCATCTACCGCTTTTCGAATATCCCCCATATTGCTGCCGTGCATCATCGCGAAGATATTATAAGGCCAACCCTTAAACTTTTTCCGCTCGTAACAATGACTGACAATTCCCATCGCCGCTAATTTTTCGCCTATTTCAATCGCCCGCGATTTTTTCGCTTCGCAAGCAACCATCGCGTTGGCGGTAAAGCCCAGCTTATTATGATTCACCATCACCCCAAGACGATTGATTACCCCCTCGTCAATCATTGCCGCGATATGCAGCAAGCCGTCATAAATTTCAAACTTATCATCGGAAATAAAATCGAATGGCCGTTTGACTACTTTCAATCCCCCCTGCAATCCCTTTAATATCTTCGCATCAATAGAGCACAGCCCTTCGATTCTGCTCAGGACAGGCGGACGGGGGACAGATAACAATCGTCTTCCGTCGCTTGCCGCGTCAAAACGCGCATCTAATTTAAAGACACGCACAACGGGTAAACTGTTGAAAGCAACCCCAAACCGCTTCGACAATTTTTTTAAAATCATTTCGAGACCTTTTTGCGAACCAGCCCGCAGAGTAAACCAGAGATTGTAATGATGTTCGCGGAGGTAATTATGCGATACGCCTTTTAATTTATTAACAGCAGAGACGACCTTTTTCAAATCCTCCTGCTCGATATGAGCCGCAACAAGTGTGCTTGCCTTGCCAATCGCCCGCCAGTTTATCGACACGCCGAGGCGTCTGATTACGCCGAGTTTGACGAGCACCCGCGTGCGTTTGAGGACTTTTGCTTCGTTGCTTTTGAGAATCCTGGCAATTATCGCGAATGGTCTTTCGGCTATCGGCAGCCCCGTTTGCAGCTCATTACACAGCCGCTTATCAAACGCCGAAAGGTTGCTCATTTTTACCGTCCCCGTTTAGGCACATATCCGCAGATTGGGTCGCCGGCTAAGTAATTACCCATCATCGTCATTGCCCGCGCCTTGCAGCCGCCGCAGACCTCGACGTATTCGCAATCGCCGCATTTGCCTTCAAACTGAGAGGTATCGCGGATTTCGTTGAGGAATTTCGATTCTCTCCAGATTTTTGCGAAGTTAAAGCTGTTATCAACGAGGTTGCCCGCCGGGATATCGAGGAACCCGCAGGTTTGGACGTCGCCTTTAAAGCTAATAAACCCGAACCCTTTGCCTCCCATACATCCAGCGCCTTCCGCGACAAGTCCCCGCGTCTTTGCCTGCTCGCAAATCCTGGCAAATGCTGGGCCGCATGTGACGCGGACATCGATTTCCTTTTTTAATTTTATGCGCAGAAGCTCGTTGAGGATATATTCGTACTGGACAGGGTCGAGGACAGCGTCGTCCATTTCAGTGGCCCGGCCTGTGGGAACAAGCATAAAGGTGTTGAAACATATAGCGCCGAGACGTTTGGTAAGCTCAGCGATACCGATGATTTCGCCCGCGTTTTGCTTGTGTATCGTGGTATTTATCTGGAAAGGCATTTTGGCCTTGCGTGCTATTTCCGCCGCTTTAATCACTGTGTTGAAGGCCCCGGTGGTGTCGCGGAAATGGTCGTGGGTCTCAGCGGTTGCGCCGTCGATACTGAAGGATAGCGCGGAAACGCCGGCTTTTTTGAGCTTGACTATCGAGTCGTCGTCGAGAAGATAGCCGCAGGTCGCCATCACGACACGAAGGCCCTTTTCTTTGGCGTATTCGATAATCTCATACAAATCGGGGCGTTCCATCGGCTCGCCGCCCGTCAATATCAGGATTGGTTTGGCGAACTCGGCGATTGAGGCGATTATTTTTTTGCACTGTTTGGTTGTAAGCTCCGAACCGCCCGCAGGCCCGGCGCTCGCCCGGCAATGTTTACAGTTATACCGGCATCGCCTGGTTATTTCAAAGGCGATAAGGCGTGGTTTTAGCTCATCCTGTGCCTTACGTCTCGCTTTTAGTGTATCTGTTTTCATACTGAGTTAGTGTAATTTATTCGCTCCAGACAGTCAATTGTTCATTATATTTACATCGTTTTGGGCTTGCCTTGTCACCGCGGAATCCGTAATATTAAGCGGCGAAATCGCCTGCATAATCCAATGCGGCGTAATAAAGGAAAGGATAATTTATGTCTAAAAGTCACGATACAAAAAAAGAGACAAAGAAGAAACCTCAGAGAACATTAGAAGAAAAACGCGCCGCGAAAAGAGCCAAGAGGGCAGGTCTGGTGTAAGTTCTATCCCAGGTTGCACCCCTCTTCGTTAACCCTCCGTCGCACTGCGTGCTATGCAGGGCAGGAACTACAAAAGGCAGGCCCTGCTTCGCTGTATTATGTGCGCCTATCTTTCGCATAAGCCGGTTACAGTGAAATCCTACTGTTCTTTCGCTGCGGGACAAACTCCGGCTATCTGTTTGGGTAAATTACCACAGCCCTCAACACATCGTTATCGAGACCGACCCCTCTATCTTAAGAAACTTGCCATAAATAAGGATAGTTCAGTAATATCTACAATTCCCTGAAATAGACCCCCCTTAAGAAACGTCGTAACTAACTAATCGGGCAGGTTGTTTCCTTTTGACGACCCTATAAAACCAATCAATACAGAGCATACAACCGGCAAAATCCGTATAGTTTCTGCCTCTTAACAGGCAAATGTAGTGATTATAGGGCTTTAATCAGGCATCTATTTTTGATATAATTGTGAATACACACTTTGGGTCATGGAAGGCCAATTGGGCGAGGTATAGGTGATGAGCAAATTTCAGTCGGTATTTACGATTTGTGCTCTAATGGCCATTGTCTTGACAATGGTCACGGGGTGCAGTCCTGATTTTCACAAAGCCGACGCCGACAAGGAAGTTTACAAAATCATCGATGCCAAATGGCGGGACAACTTCGGTCAAAAAGTCAACTATGTCATTTCCGACGCAAACACCATACCCACCCCAAACGACGTGAATGTTGCCAAAGCCCCGGTTTTTGAAGAGCCCCTCACACTGGCACAGGCAGTAGCCATAGCCACAAAATACAATCGTGATTATCAGTTCCAAAAAGAAACCCTTTATTTGCAAGCTTTGGCACTGACAGGGGAACGTTACAAATATGCCCTGCATTGGTTTGGAACTATCGATTACGAATACACGAAAGTCGGCAAAAATCCTGATGACCAAACCATAAAGTCCGAGGTCGGTGTCGAAAATACATTCATTACACCGGACGGAATTTTGTTAAACACCAGTTTGGTATTTGACTGGGTAAGGTTTTTAACAGGCGACCCGCGCACCACGTTGAGCGGCGTTCTGAGCGGCACATTGGATATCCCCTTACTCGGAAACGGCGGCGGTAAAGTCGCATGGGAAAATCTGACACAGACAGAACGAAATGTTTTATACCAGATACGCACGTTCAGCCGCTATCGCCAGACCTTTGTAGTCGATACTATCAACGCTTATTACGGCGTCCTGCAAAATAAGGACGGCGTAACCAACGCGAAGAACAACTGGAACAGCAGCGTCGAATACCGAAAACAGGCGGAAATGGAGGCCAAAACCGGCCGCACGGCTCCTTTTGAAGTTGACCAGGCCAGACAGCGAGAACTAAGCGCTTATGACAGCTATGTAACAACCCTTCAGTTCTACGAACAATCTCTCGATTCATTCAAAATCAGGTTGTCGCTTCCGGTCAACATTTCGCTGGAGCTGGACCAGAATGAACTTAGAGCGCTGCAAAACTACGGCACAACCGCACCACAATACTCAATTGATAACGCAATCGAAACAGCGTTGAGTTGCCGGCTGGATTTAGCCAATGCCGCAGACGCTGTCGAAGACGCTCAACGTAAAGTCAAGCTTGCCTCCGAGGGACTTGGCCCACAACTCGACGTTACCGGCAGCGCAAATGTCAACTCCCAGGGCAACGAACACATCGACAATTTTCAATTTCACAAGGGAACTTACAATTGGGGGCTTTCCGCCGATTTGCCCTTTGACAGGAAAAAACAGCGAAACGACTACCGTATAGCATTGATAACACTGGAACAACAGCAACGAGCATACAGCCAGAGCGTTGATTCAGTTGTGCAGGGCGTTCGTCAGGCATACCGTCAATTAATGGCAACAGCGGAACAGTTTATTACCCAGAAAAAAAGCTTGGCTATAGCCGAAGAAAGAGTTAAAAATATGCCATTGTTGCTGAAGTCAGGCAGGGCAAAAACCAGAGACCTGCTCGATGCTCAGGACTCGCTGCTGCTGGCACAAAACAATCTTACATCCGCACTGGTGGGCCACACCATCGCTAAACTGAGCTTTTATCGCGACGTCGGTATATTGCAGGTCAAACCAGACGGAATGTGGACGCAATCAGTCATAGCATCCAGGGATCAGGCAAATGAACGAGAACAAAGCAAACAATCTTCCGAAGACAATCTCTAAACCGGCCTGGTGGCGGAGCAAATGGTTTATCGCCGCCGGTTTAGTCATCGTTATTATCGCGGTGCTGATTATGACACTGGCCGCGAGCAAAACCTCCACGCCTGCACAGTCCAAAACTCTCAGCACCTTCGTAGCTCGCCGAGACAACCTTACTGTTACCGTCACCGAAAGCGGCAGTATTAAGGCACAAAAATCCATCGACCTTAAATCCGAAGTCGAAGGCCGGGCAACAATCATCAATATCGTTCCGGAAGGTTCCATTATTACTCCCGAAGACATCAATAACAAAATACTCGTCGAGCTTGATTCGGGCGACTTAAAAGAACAGCTCACCCAGCGCCAAATTGATTTTACCACCGCAGATGCGAGCTATGCGCAGGCAAAAGAGGCCTACGACATACAGGTCAAACAAAACGAAAGCGATATTACAGCAGCAGAGCTTAAAGTCAGGTTCGCCCTTCTGGACTTCCAGAAGTATCTCGGCGAAACGCTCGCGAATCATATTATCGACACTGCTAAAGAAGCAAACGACCCAAACGTCGATATTACGGACCTTATCAATATCAATGAAATACTCCGGGACGCGAACAACCTCGAAGGTCAGAGTTCACAGGATATTAACGGCTGGAATGATAAAATCAAACTGGCCTCGGCTAATTACGCAAACGCAACATACCAGCTCGAAGGAACACAGGAGCTTTTTGACGCGAATTACGTCGCTAAAATCGAACTGGATCGCGACAAGCTTTCAAAAGACAGTTATGAAATACAGAAAGAAGAGGCGATTGTCTCGCTTAATCTCTACAAGCTTTATGATTTTCCAAAACAGGTCCAGACATTTTTAAGCGCTTACTTCGAATCAAAACGCAACCTCGAACGCACTTACGCCAGGGCACGCTCGCAACTTGCGCAGGCCAAGTCCCAGCTTGAAAGCGCAAAGGACCGGCGGGACCTTCAGTCGGACCGTCTCGACAAAAGCAAAAAGCAATTCGCCGCCTGCATTATAAAAGCTCCCGCCCCGGGCTTAGTCGTATATGGCTCAAGCATGGATAATATGAGCAGATACCGCGGTGCCGGTCTTATCGCACCGGGCGAAACGGTCTTCCAGAGACAGACAATTATCACGCTGCCCGACACATCTTCAATGATGGCCGAAATAGCCGTCCACGAGTCATCCGTCGATAAAATAAAGCCGGGGCAGAAAGCAACTATCATTATGGATGCCTTCCCCGACCAGACATTCAACGGTGAAGTCATCAAAGTCGCCTCACTGCCGGACCAGCAGAGAAACTGGCTTAGTCCCGACATCAAGGTCTATACAACACAGGTCGGTATCGAAGGCATTCATAGCTTCCTCAAGCCCGGAATGTCCGCACGCGTCGAAATTTTTGTCGATTATGCACCGAACGCCCTGGTTGTGCCTATCCAGGTCGTCGCCAACAGAAGCGGCAAAAAAGTATGTTTTACTGTAATCGGCGGCAAAAGCATTGAAAAAGTAGTTAAAACAGGTTTGTTCAACGATACCTGGGTTCAGATTCTCGAAGGCATCAACGAAGGCGAAGAAGTTATGCTTAACCCGCCCAGAATTAACGAGACAAAAAAAGAGTCGGAAAAACAATTAGCCGACAAATTTCCAAAAAACGGACGGCAATCGCAGCCGGTACTGGCCCAGGCAACCAACGACCCGCCGCAAACATCGGAGCCCAACAGGGCCGGCCGAAGAAGACAGGGTATGCCAATGGGTATGACAGGACCACAGGGTATGCCGCCCGGGCCGATGGGGGAGCTGCCTGACTTCAACAAGCTTGATGATGCAACCAAAGAAAAAATCAAACAGTTCAGAGAAAGGGCCGCCAGGGGCGAAATGCCCGACCTTAACCAGGTGGACGAACAGTCCCGCGAAAGATTAAAACAATTAAAAAATCGTACGAGGCAGCAGAACGATGGACAAACTACCAGCCAGGAACCTTGATTTTACCGCTGACGGCTCAATCCTCGTTTTTGAAAAACTCTGCAAAAACTACCAGCTTGGCGCCGTCGAGCTTAAAGTCCTGCGAGAAATCGACCTTGTCGTAAAGAAAGGCGACTACCTTGCCGTGATGGGCCCCAGCGGCTCAGGCAAATCAACCCTGCTCAATCTCATTGGATGCTTAGACAGGCCATCGAATGGGAAATACTACCTCGGCGGCCACGACGTTTCCACCCTCGACGACAACGAGCTTTCCGCCATACGCGGCAGGCACATCGGCTTCGTCTTTCAGTCATTCAACCTGATTTCGCAACTTAACGTTCTGGAAAATATCGAAGTCCCGATGTTCTATCAGGGTATGTCTGAACATCAAAGCAAAGTCAGGGCAAGAGAGCTGGCTGAAATGGTAGGACTGGGCGACCGTGTCCACCACAGACCATCGGAATTAAGCGGCGGCCAGCAACAGCGAGTCGCTATCGCAAGATCGCTGGCAAACGACCCCTTGATTATTCTTGCGGATGAACCCACCGGAAACCTCGACAGCCAGAGCGGCAGGGACATCCTTAATATACTCGATATGCTTTACCAGCAGGGGAAAACCCTAATTATTATCACACACGATGAGGATATCGCCAAACATTCACAAAGAGAAATACGCCTGTTCGACGGGCGAATAGACAAACAATGGTATAACCGCTGATATATGTTCTTATATAGAACCAAACGAACGCTGAAACTTGGCATTAAGAGCTTATGGCTTCATCGTCTTCGTTCCACGCTTACCGCTCTTGGTATCATATTCGGCGTCGCATCAGTTATCGCGATGCTCGCCATCGGCGAAGGCGCAAGCAGAGACGCAATGGCACAAATAGCGCGACTTGGCTCGCTCAATATCATCGTCAAAACCATTCAGCCCCCCGAAGACCAGCACGCCACAGGCCAGCAGCAAAGCTTGCAGGAATACGGCCTTACTTACGATGACGCCGAACGTTTCCGAAACAGCATTCCCGGGATACAAGTTATTGTCCCAGTCCGGCGAGTCGCGCATCAGGCCTGGTATCGAAACCGCAAAATCCCCGTCGAAGTCATAGGCACTGTCCCCTGGCATCTCGAAACCTCGCCTATCCGGCTGGTAATGGGCAGGTTCCTCTCCAATTATGATATGGATTACAAACAGGATATCTGCGTCATCGACGAAAGAGTTATGAACGAGCTGTTTAAATTCGACGACCCACGCGGACAGTTTATCAAAATAGGAAGCGATTATTACTCCGTCGTAGGCATCGTAAGCCCGCAGCCCATCGCGGCCTCTTCAGAGCAACAGAAAGCCAAAGACGCCGAGGCGTCAAAAAAACAAGCAGGCGCAAACGCGGGAAATGTTTACATTCCGCTGACAACCGTTAAAAACCGTTTCGGCGAGATGTCCGTAAAGATATCGGGGCAAAGCGGCGCAAACGTTGAAAAAGTTGAGCTGCAGGAAATCATTGTCAAAGTCGCCAACGCCGACCTCGTTTTGCCCACCCGTGATATCCTCCAGACCGTCCTCGAAAGATTCCATAAAAAAACCGACTATGAGTTAACCGTGCCCCTCGAACTTCTGGAGCAGGCAAAACGCACGCAGCGAATCTTCAGCATCGTTCTCGGCTCCATCGCCGCAATCTCGCTTCTCGTAGGCGGCATAGGAATTATGAACATAATGCTCGCAACCGTCAGCGAGCGAACGCGTGAAATCGGCATCCGCAGGGCGCTTGGTGCAAGAAAGAAAGACATAATTTTCCAGTTCCTCTCAGAGACCCTGCTTTTGACCTTTGCCGGCGGGATACTCGGTATCTTCTTCGGCTGCACTATACCCTTCTTCGTAACCCATTTCGGCAATATGCCGACCGTAATCACCGCCATGTCACTTTTACTCTCATTCGGCATATCCGGCGCAGTCGGAATCGCCTTTGGTATGTACCCAGCTTATCGGGCCGCAAATATGGACCCAATCGAATCTCTCCGCCACGAGTAATCGCCAAAATAAAAAGGACCGCAAAAAACACAATTTACGGTCCTTATATATTTGCTATCAACTCGTTTTAACCGGCTTACTCGCCGCCGTAGAGCCACCAGTTCTCGACAAACTGCATCAGGTCATCGAGTTGGACGTTGCCGTCATGGTCCAAATCTGCGCCGCTGCACCAGCCGGTGCCTGAAGTGCAGTTGGTTTTCAGCCATTGTGCCGCGAAATTACCAAAGTCTGCAAAATCAATAATATATGGAGACAGGTAAGCACCGGTGATGGCCTGTCTGATTACGCCTGGCCCTTCCCAGCCAACTGCAATATTGTCGCCGCCTGAACCTTCCTTGTGTCTTGCCTCGATATAATAGGCCTGTCCCGCAACCAATGTTTTTGCCGATGACTTTTGTTCCGCAGAACTATCCCATCGATATTCATTTACCCAGCCTGATACCTGGCAAACTTTTACGGCATTGGCGGGATTATCATTGGTGCTTAACCATAATTCGCTGGCATCATCGCTGGCAATGTAAAAATAATATGTTCCGGTGGTGACAGGATACAAATAACCTCTAATCCTTGTCCCATAGTTGTCCAAATTTGAATTGGAGCTGCCCGTCGTCCAGTTTGTAGGCCCCTCAAAACTATGCGCAAGTTCTCTCCCGGCAGGATTATATGGATAATTTACATTCGTTGTTAGATTACTGACTGCTGTACCGGAAACGCCTGTCCAATACTCGCGAAGTGCCAAACCGGTGCCGTTGCCGAATTTCGTAAATGTGAGCTTATCGATGCTCCAGTCATTCGTATCCATCAACAACCGCATAGTATGCGGACCTTTTTTAAGAAACACGTTAACATCGGTATTGCCGAAAACCTGCGCCCCGCCTGTCGACGCGAAAAGCACCGGTCCCGTCTCGTCTCTGCCGTCGAATTCAATCCTGAACTGTTGGTTGGAGTCCGCAGAAGCGACACGGGCCGTAACTTTATATAAGCCGCTGGCATCTACATCAACGGAATATTCCAGCCATTCGCCGGTCTTGATGCCGGTAACATCATAACCGCCATCGCTGCATGTCTCAATATCAACATCATCCGAACGATATTGCCCGCCACTGTTTCCCGCTGTTGTATCGTAGTAAGCGACAAACTGGCCGCCCGTATCATAATTTTCCGCCTCAATCGTCCCCGGAATGGGCCATGCAGTCCCGCCGTAAGGTAACTGTGCTGTCTGATTAGCTGGCGGAATTTTAATCATTAGCATACTGCTTCTCGGCAAACTGATATCAAATGAATCACCTGTAGGAACAGCGACGCTGCTTAATGAAGGTACGGTTGACGGGCTTGGATTCACAACTCCATTTATCATCAGACAATTATAATCCTGGATATTTACTCCATTTGGACACATTGAACCTGCGGGTTGAATCAGCCATTGTCCGCCTGTCGTTCCTGAACCGAATCCGGATATGTTAATATGCACCGTCCTGTCGGTGTTCGGATAATTATTTGCCATAAAGATGGTTAGATTATTGGCTTCGTCTCTGCTTGCGTATGCTCTAACTGTAGAATCCGTTGATGACGCAGTAACCATATCCCTGCCGAAATAATAACTCAGCATCGGAGAGACATACCACTTCGGGTACAATTGAAAATTCTGATAACCTGTTTCATTATAATGATACTGATTCTGGCTCCATGGATTGGAACCTTCCCAGCCGTATTTGCACATTTCCATAATATACTGTGCTTTGAATAACGCGCTTACATAAGACATATCTCTATTGTAAGTGCTTGGGCTTCCGGCATCCCATTCCGTCATCCAGTATTTTATTTTGCCTACATATTGAGAACCTATTGAAGTCGAAATTATATTATTCAAACTGTTTGTAAAATCGCGAATATACAAAACATCGCCGCCTAATAATACCGCATTGTCGGTATCACCTGGGTATGAATGGATAATGAGAAAATCAGGTTGAATTCCATTTGCTTCCGTCGTGTTTAACAAATCGCGTGTCCATTTTCCTACATACCATCCCCAT
>Ga0187866_1000070_pt1 | contig 130963 bp, 115 predicted proteins | sample June2016WEW_11_1_3_FD_133013 | JGI IMG/M metagenome (GOLD analysis project Ga0187866, IMG submission 133013) | Peatland microbial communities from SPRUCE experiment site at the Marcell Experimental Forest, Minnesota, USA - June2016WEW_11_150 | ecosystem: Environmental > Terrestrial > Soil >... | reverse complement strand
GATGGTCCAGCTGTAGGAACCGTCATTCGCCGTGCTCGACGATATGACCATGTTCAGCACGCCGCCCTTCAACAACTCAATCTTGACGTTGGCCCCGGGGCTGCCCGTAGAAGCCCACGTTATTGAGTGAACCGTGCCCCTCACCCAGCTCTGTCCGCCGTTCGGAGCAGTAACGGTTATAGTGCTTGTTCTCATTTTTGCGATTTCGGCCCAGCTGAGTTGGTCTTGCCAGTCGATATAGCTGGTGACGATGTAGCTTGTGCCTTTCAAGCCTCGCGCCGTGAAGAGTGGGTAGACTACAAGGTAGTCGCTTTCGTGGGCATCGTCGAAGCTAACTACGACGGTTGGTTTGGGTTGAGTTGCGGCGTTGTGCCAGTAGTCGTATGCTTGGGCCATGGTCATGACGACGATTTTGCCGGCGTTTTGCTGTGTGACGAGGTTGTCTAGGAGATATGTGAGCATGGCTGGTGTGCAGCCGTATTCAGACGGGTTTGCTGAAACATCGTGGGTGAATATGAGGAGTAGTGATTTGGTGGAGATGCATTGAGCTACCCAGTTGGTGATGTCGGTCTTTGTTGTGGTGGCGACGAGTTGGGCAGCGTTCATCTCGTACCAGTTTGTCACTGGATATTTTGTCATGTAGTCTGAGACGGTTCGCGCTGACTTTCGGTATCGGGATACGATGCCTTCGACGGTTGAGTTGTAGTCGCCGTAGGGGTATGCCATGTGCTGCGGAGGCGGGTAGCCGTGTGATTGAAAAGCGGTGTTGACGGCTTGCAGCTCCGCGATTATCGCGGCGGTACTCATGTCAATGAGGCTTGGGTGAGTGTTCGTGTGGCACTCGAAATCCCATCCGAGGGAGGGATCCCATGTTGCGGCCGATACTGACTTGACCTGTATCAGCAAGCCAACGGACGCTATCATAAGAATTGTTGTTATGATAAGACTATCTCGGACTTTCCTATTGCTTCGAACAGATGACATTCTGTCCTTCTCCCTCGAGTATTCTCAACCCGTGATCTTTTTAAGACTTATGAAACTATCTTCTACCCAAGCTTCAGACTGCGCGAGTTGGGCAGGGTTCTTCAGTAGTTGGACCAGCTCTGAAAGTCAAGCATTCGGCTGTGCGTCTAGCAGCTCAACGAGCACATACTGCGAGCGGGTAATAGCGCGCGCGTAAACGAAACGGATGGAGTATTATGTGGAACGCGAAGGTTTCAGAATTTGAACTGTTTCCGTGCGTCATTAGAGTGTTTGCCTCGCGCGCGTATCTGGTTCGGCCCAGACGCGTTTTGAAGGCTGCAAAACAAGTTCTGGTTCAAACGACTCCATGATGTTGGAGCAGAATTGCTTTGTTGTCAGATCGCGTGGATGATCTTTCCTCCGCGTGTAAGGTGTATTCCTCTCTTGGTTACGAAGGCTAAGACCATGCATACCAGAAGCAGGTTCATCATCAACTGGTATGCAGCATAAAGCGGCATCAGAAAGGCGAGTTTTGATTTTTCACCTTTGTTGAAGAGTCTTACGCCTATGGCTCCGCTGATTCCCAGAATGGTCAAGGGCAGCAGTCCATACGTGAGGAGAAACAAGGGGAAACTGTTACCCAGGAAAAGGTATTGCAAGGGAAGAGATGCAATGAAAAGCAGGGCGAATGGACTTAGGAAACATTCAAGCCAAGCTTTTAAGACCCAAGGGTTTCCTTCTTTTGCAGCCCACTTATGAATTGCGATGGTCTGCAAACTTCCGTACAGCCATCTTTTTCTTTGGGTTATTAAACTTCTCAGATTTCCTGGGGCTTCTGTATAGCTGACCGATTCAGGTTCTTGGCAGATTTTCCATCCTTCTTTCCGGACCGAAAACGTGAAGTCTGCGTCCTCGGTTACGGTCCTGTCCGTCACAGGGATTTTTCTTGTTATATCCGTCCTCACGGCCGTGCAAGCGCCGGGACATATTAGAACGTTCTTCTGTGATGATTGACAAAATCGAATAATCGTCTGACTAAGAAGATATTCGATCTGTTGCAAGCGTGTCAACAAGTTTTTTTCGTTTCCTACCACAACCATCCCGGCTACCATGCCAACTTCAGAGTCTTTGAAGTGAGAAATCATCCTGGAGATGGCTTCGGGAGCCAAGACACTGTCCGTGTCGGAGAACACCGAGATTTCACCTTTTGCCTGTGCAAAACCCATGTTCAGAGCGTGTGATTTGCCTTGATTCTTCTCCAGTCGAATGGCTCTTACGTTAGCATGTTTGTCAGCGTATGTTTTGGCGATATCATAAGTCTTGTCTGTGCTTCCGTCGTCTACGACGATGACCTCGATGCCGCCTTTGTAGCGTTGGCTCAAACTTCGTTCGATGGATTTAGCTATAGTTTTCTCCTCGTTGTAGGCGGGGAGTATTATGCTGACCATGGGACAGTGAGGATTCCACTTTGCATAAGGCTTCCGCTTTTTCATCTTGAAAATAAGCGCCCACGGTAGCATGACGACTATAGGGAAAACGAACAGACTTGTTGAAATCACCCAGAGAGCGTCAATCATGGTGTCAGAAAAGAAACTGTTTGAGCTTCCCCCTGTGTACGGAGAAGCCGGGATTACTGCCAAGACTAGGCTGACGTTATACGCAATCGCGAGGTCTACCACTTTTTTGGTCGCTTCCACATGGCTGTCAAATGTTATGTCGTCCAGCCGAATAATTCCTGCGTTACCTTGAAGAAGGGCGTATTCTTTAAGCAGGTTGAGTGTCTGGTTTGTTATGTCTTGGACGTGTACCAAAAGTAGGCTAGGCTTGTCCTGGTAAAGCTGATTCAGCGCGTCCTGGAATTGTTTTTCGGAAACACCGTCGCGCCACATCCAAGTGTATTCCCTGAAACCGTAGTAATCGATAATATCTGTCAGGGAGGAATTTGCTGTCAACCCGAGTCCTACCAGCTTTGTCTTGTTATATACTGAGGCTGTGGGGGCGTAATTCCTTAGGACGGAGAGTATTCTTTGATCATAATATTGGCCTGGAAAAGCGTATGTGTCAATTTCCAGACCGCACTTTTCGAATATGTCGATGCCAGCTTCAATTCGTCGGTTTATTTCTTCAAGCGAAAGCTGCCCGGTGGGACATAGAAACTCGTACCCAGTCGAGCCATCGATGGGACACTTGTGATCGTAACCGTGAACAGCGAGAAAGATGTTTGGATAAGATTGAACTTCTCGCAGGTAAGAGACAAGCTTTGTTTGCTTGTCCAGAGTTGTGAGCGGCAGGTTTCCAGAAGCAAAAGGAACTATGAAAAACGGAGGAACAAAAATGACTATCGCAGTCATAATGATTCCCAGCATTACGATGGAATATACCTGTCTGCGACTCATCCCTGTCCACCCGCGCATTGCTTTGGCTTCAAGAGTTTTCATTTCGCCGAGAAGAGTTCGTTTTTCATTCTCCAGGTTGACTATGGTCTGATGCAACTTCCTCGTCTGTTTGGATGCCTCCTGTTCAAAGCAGACGGGCACGTTATTATTCGCCTCATTCGCAGTCCAAGCTTTTTGTGGCTGACCAGTATGAACAAATGAGCTAGTGCTTTTAGCCATGCGCATTAATCACTCTGACGATTTTGCTGGTTCCCCAGCTTCTCCTTTCTGGTTCGGGTTCTGTACGCAAGAGATATATTAGAATCATGGATTCTAGTTCTAGAGGAATCTTCTATTCGCGCGCCTGGGCGATTGCAGAACTTCGGAAAAGCCGGATCTTGGTTTTCACGCCTTACGGAGTTGATTCGGGAGCTTGATGTAGGCCAAGAGCTGAATTACAAAAACCCCGACAAATGGGCCACCTTTCAGCTCAGCTTCCTAGCCTTCAACCTGTACATGGGAGTCGCATGTTTCTGTTTTTGACATACTAGCGTTATCGCAATTTCGCTTATATCCATTCAAGGCTTACAAACTTGTTGAGGCTTAGGGATGCGGAGAAGGAGAAGGCTCTCACGAGAGGACTTCCTAAAGACACTGGACGCAATCAGGCAGGACGGCCCAAAGGTAGAATACAAGAACCCCGACAAATGGAGAAACCCTTAACATATAGCAAAGAACCCTGGCTTTTCAAACTCCAGAGTTTAGCCTGCGGTGAGCTTTGGAATTCTATCTGTCCAGAAGATCGTTTTTTCAACGCGCATGAGAAAAAGGGGGAACTGAAAATTGCGTTCCTTTATAATTTGTGTGGCACTATTTTGCGCGCCGCCTTGTCCCGAAATTGGTATATAATAGTTTCTATTCCTTGGGCAGAGCTAAAACACGCTCATCCAGCAAATCCATAATGAACCTGTACATGCAAGAACGGACTGAAGACCATTTTCAACCATTTTAGGAACACGCGTGCGCGCAACAGCAAGCCTGCCAGCTCCTGAGATAAGCCTTAACTAAATTGCCAATGCTCAAAAAGAGAAATACTGCCCCTCTGCCCTTCCTCATACTATATTACAGAAAATCAGTCTGTAACATCGTCTCCTTGAATCTCGGCTGTGAAGGCTGAGATACGCCTTGTTTTTCATGTCAATCTCGCGCGTTCAATTCCATTGTTGATTCTTCCACAAGTCACGAGAACTGAGACCGTTCAACAGACATGTTACAAGGTGACACACTGTGTTAGAGGGTGAAAAGACAGTTATCTGGTGGGGTTGATATTTTCAGCTATTTCCGTTTGCGTCCTGTTCAACATATTCTGGTACACGCTTGCGATTAGCACAGGCTTGGACTTGCGATACTTGACACCTGAAATCTTCGGCAGCATTGTTTTCCTGCTTGTTGGATTGTACATGATGAAGAACGGAGCAAAGAAGGAAGGAGGAAAAACACAACTTCTGGGCAAATCAGTCTCCTTCAAGTTTCGCACTCAACAATGGTTTCAGGAATTCCACAGAATGCCTGGAATGCGGGACTCAGATTTGTGGTAAGAGGGTGTTCTACAGTTTGGATTCTCTGTTCTAAAACATAGTACTAAGAGTGTGTCTGCTCAATAGTTGTCCATGGTGTGTGGGAGACGGTAGAACTCTCTCCTTTCTCCGTCTACTGCTCTCCTCACCAACACTAGCTCTAATCCAACACTATTGCTGATTGAACAAAATGTTTTTCAAGAAAACATTACTGGAGGAATATCGGGTGTTCTTATTGTCAGCGCGCTGCTCTTGCCAGGAGTAGAAAAAGAGGGTGCAGAGAAGTTCTTCTGGAAAAAGAGAAAGGGCATGTGTTCTATCTTTCACTTCTTTCTGCAGATAAACAGAATCTTCCTGCCTTCTTCTCTCAAATTGGCTTCAACGATATCGAAATGCGTGGAGAGAGCAGATTTCATCTTTGCAACGGGGTATATTGTCTCTTTGAACTTGTATTTGTTAAGCTGATAGAGTCCATTCGGGAGTTTTTCAAAGATTCTGGAATCCCAAATCAGTGTATTGCCCTTCACCGTCTCTTTGTCATAGTAGTATCCTTTTGGGAATTCCTTAACCGATGAAGTGGACCTATTGTATTTTTCCAACCAATGAAGCGTATCTCTCAGCATTTTTGGAGTATAAACGTCAAAGATGAACAGCCCATCTCTGTCGAGATGCTCATTTACTGTTTTGAATGTTGATTTCCACTGGGCAAAGTCTTCCAGAAAGTTGATTGCATCGTTAGCGGAGAATATAACATCAAATTTCTCGTCAATCTTGAAGTTGTGCATGCTGGAAACAAAGAACTTGCCCCTCAGGATCCTCCTTCTGCAGACCTCAATGTAACCCCTTTCAATGTCCAAACCATACACAACGTATCTCCGGGGAAGATTGACCAAGACCTCTCCAATCCCACAACCTATTTCCAATATCTTCTTCGCCGGTTTGTGATATGCATTTATAGGTTCCAAGACACAACGCGCCCTCTCTCTTGCCCCTTCCTTGCTCGTAAGCGATTCCCAAAAACTCACAAAGGGTTTTGACGTCTTGCTTCTGCGCTCATATTTCACCATGCGCAACCCTCAGACCCACAAATAGTCAGTTTTGACCCAGATTGTATAAGACTTTGCTTCAGACTGCCATCCGAGGCCGACTATAAGACAAATAAAGATGATTATGCTAGAATAAGAAAGATAGAACATGCGATGCGATGCCTGTGGAAAGAAATTTTCAGGCTCCGGACTGAGCTTGACGTTAGATGGAAAACAGAAGACTTTTTGTGCTGACTGTTACGCAAAAATCAAAGAGGAATACGGCAAAAAGAAAAACTGCGATGATTGCACACACTTTGACAAAGATTCTTGCGAATTAACTGGAAGCAAACTGACGCCAACCTCGATTGGATACATGGACTATTTTGTTCAAGCAGAAAAATGCGCTTACTATAAAGAAGAAGTTGAGAGCGAGCAGAAGGCTGTTGACAATCTTGAAAAAACTGGACGCTACGACGAAGCAGCTCAGATGTGTGAAAAACTCGGAATGCCAGAAAGAGCAGAGCATCTCCGACAAAAACAAGAAGAGATAACTGCTTTACGTGATGATCTCAACAGCCTTATCAGACAGCTGGTTGACAGAGGACAAACACTGACCTACCACTGCTGTCACTGCGGGACTCCTTTAGAAGTTGGATCAAAATCCGAGGAAGTACTCAAAATCTGCCCAAACTGTGGATACAGCCTCGAAGCAATAGATATGGCAAGACTCATCAACCAACATATGACCTAGAGACAAAACCTCACTTTCTAATCAGGAAAAGCTCTTGGTTTCAGGGGGCACGTCTTTACAAATTGGACAGCGAGTCGCCCAGGATCATCCGCAGGCTTATATTCGATTCTTTGAAAACAGTAGAATGTAAGAGGAGCTTGTACGTACAAAACCCTTGAGGTTCTAGGCCCAGAGCACGAGTTTTCAGTGGTTGACAATGATTTAAGAGTCTTACCAATTGTTGACGAGATACTGAAAGATTTTCGTGGGCGTATAGTCAACTCTGTAGAACGAGGTGACTTCACTTTTGGAAAAGAGCTGCAATTGCACGTTATGGAAATCAAACCCAACGCGCCCTTCAGATTACCGGAAACCTTCGAGGAGAATATGCAAGCCGCGGTGTTGTTGATCTCGGATTTTCTGCGGCGAAAACACGGAGCACGTCTCCTTGGAACTGGAATGCACCCTCTGCTGAGGCTTGAAGAAACGGGCATCTGGCCGCACCGTCACCGCCAAATTTACGAGGCCTACAGCAGACTGTTCAACCTCAACCAGCACGGGTGGCTGAACATTCAAAGCTTCCAGCTGAACCTTCCATACTGGAACGAGCAAGACGGCGTTAAAATGCACAATCTTCTCGCCAACATCATCCCCTATGTGCCCACGTTCGCAGCTTCATCCCCCATCTGCGAAGGCATGTTCGGAGAAGACGTCGACAACAGACTGCACTTCTACCGGTTGAACCAACGTGAGATTCCCTCAGTCACCGGGGACATAATCCCGGAATATGTGAACTCCTTCGGCCAATACCGCACCGAAATAATCGAAAGATACTCTTCAGAAATGGCTCGGGCCGGCGCAGACCCGTTGCTCCTTCACAAGGAATGGATTAACTCTCGAGGCGTAATCTTCAGGTTTGACAGAAAGGCACTGGAAATACGAGTGATGGACGAACAGGAATGCATCAAGTCCGACGTAGCGATAGGCTGCTTTATCAGAGCGTTGCTGCGAGGAGTGTTCAACGAAAACCTGCAGCTTCTACCCCACGAAGTCCTAGTGAACGATTTGAACTCCGTTGTAGCCGAAGGCCTCAACGCACGACCGAGCGGGCGCTCCGCACGCGCTGTCTGCGAATCTCTATACGCGGTCGCGTGGAAAAACGCCTCGCGGCAAGAGAGGAAATACCTGCCAATCGTCAGGAAAAGAATAGACAATGGGAGCCTGTCGGAAATTATACGCGAGAGAGTGGAGAAGAAAACTCAGAAAACGGATTTCAGAGAAGCAGTAATCACCGTCTATTCAAAGCTCGCAGAAAGCCTTATGGACAATCGGCCCTACTTCTGACTTGCAAACGGAGAGCCAAACGTTGAGCAAAAATGCAAACAAAAGACAGAGCAATTTCTTCGACGTATGCAGCAACTGCGGAACCAGCTATTCCTGCTGCAACGATACGACACCGCCAGTGACGCCTGAACGCAGAAAACTCATAGAGGCTTACTTGAAGAAAAACAGAATATCCATCTCAAACTCGTTCCAGCGGACGGAGTATGTTTTTCCAAGGCTAGTTGTTGGCGGCTACTGCGTGTTTCATGACAAGAAAACGAAAAAGTGTGTCATTCACCCCGTGAAACCCGAAACTTGCGTGGCGGGACCCATCACTTTCGACATAAACGTCAAGACACGAAAGATTGAATGGTTCGTCAAGATGAAGAGTATATGCCAACTCTCAGGAGCGGTGTACCAAGACAAGCAGCTGCTGCGGAAGCATCTTGAAAACGCAAAAAGAGAGATACTCCGACTCGTGACTCAGCTTACGGCTGAAGAACTGAAGGCCATACTGAAAAAGGACGAGCCTGAAACCTTCAAGATAGAAGAGGAAACCCTCGAAATGGAGCTGATGCACAAACTGACAGGCCAGTATTAGCGTGGTTTTTGGTTCTCACCTACTGTTGCGCTCTCATCAGCAGGTCGTCGCGCCCGTTTGCGCGCGCGTATCAACAAGAAAAAAGGAATGGTTGTTTGCTAAACGTATTTTTTTTCTTTGTCGCAGTACCATTTCTTGTATTGCTCGATGTATCTTAATGGTCCGCCGCAGGTGGGGCATGTTGTTGCCGTGCCCGGAGGAGGTGGAGGAGCTGCAGGGCCTCTCTGGAATTGCATTCTCAGGAAGGATGGCATCGGCGTTTTCATCTCGTGAATCATGCCTGCAAGGAAGCCTCCTATCGGGAAGAATATCAGAGCAAACACCATGAGCACGACCCAAAGCTCCACTCCTATTCCTAAGTCTAATCCCATGTTTCCCCAGATGCCAGTTTGGGCGAGCGTCACTATCAAGGTAATTATCAAGTATACTATGAAGGACATAAAGCCGCCTGCTAAGCCTTCCATTTTTCCTTCCGCTTTGAGCAGCTTATAACAAAGGTATCCGGCCAGGAAACCCGCTGGGAGGAACGCGAAGATGCCGGTGATAACGTCAGCTCCTACTATTCTTCCCCAATCGGGACCTACGTACCTGAATGTTGCTGCTGCCACACCTGAGAATAAGCTCTGGAATCCACCGACGCTTGCGATTGCTTGTCCGATGACAAATCCTATCACTCCGACAGCAATGTAGTCAATCAAGTAGGCTTCTGCTTTTTCAGTCATACAAATTTCCTCAAGTCGCTAATGCACCATATTTCGTCGTTGAGTATTTAACATTTTTTGGTGCATCTCCATAGTCAGTGAAGCGCGTGATAAAATCTAAATACGTAGAACTCGTGAAAAAAAGTTCATTGTGATGCAGTGGTGGTCTGAATGAGTCTCACTGAAGGTTATTTGCATGATTCTCTTGCCGCGAGTCTGACAGGATTCCTGTTCGGTGTCATTGTCCTTAGCGCTGCTGCGCCGGCTATTGTCGTGGAGGGACATGGTGAAGTTCACAGGACTATTCGTCGTCAACAGTTTTGTTCTATGCGCGCGCAAACCTGCGGAAAGCGGTTGACCTACGTGCACAATACAACCGCTGGTACTACACCAACTGCAAAAAATATCCTTAAACAAACCCTTTTTTCTTTCAGAGCAACACAGAAACTAGTCATACACAAAAAGTGTAGATTTTCATGTTCCTTCTTTGCGCATCTTAGACGTACTTCTTGTCTTTGTAACAGTACCATCGTTGATACTGCTGAATGTAGGTCAGAGGGCCTCCGCACGTTGGGCAGGTTGGCGTTTGTGACTGCTGAAGCTGTTGGCCCATCGGTTGGCCACCAAAAGGTCGTGCTTGTGCCGTTTCGGGCTTCAGAACGACGAAGTCTCCTGCAGCCTGGATTTCTTCCCACGGGATTTCCTTGGTTTCACCCTTTTTGCTTTCAACAATCAATGTCATGCCCACTTTTCCCACGGTGAATGCGATGTCCTGAACGGTTCCAGCGTCGTTTCCCTCATTGTCGATTACCTGCATGCCTATCAGGCGATCTTTCGTCATGACTTTCTTCTCTTTTTCCTGTCTCGCCATTCATATCGCTCCGTTGTCTGAATCTTTAGGTGGGTGACGTCTTATAAGTTTTGGCGCGCACCACAAGTTTTTTGGGAGTCCGAATTAGTCCCCTCGGTTGATTATCCTGTAAGAGTCTGATTGCCGTGCGCACACATATAGCCAAAGCCAGTACCGATTCTGCGTTAGCATGCGCCTTTCCAGCGCCAACAGGACATGGAGTAAAAGCCTGAGACAACAAGGCAATGGAAAAGAGCGCAAGCGATAATAACGAGTTGCGATGAAATAACGGGAGAGATGAAAAGATGTCTACAGGAAGCAGTTCACAGTTCGATATGAACCATTGGCTCTTACGCCTTATCGCATTCATAATCGATAGCATAATAATCGGCATCGTAGCAAGCATCATTTACTTCTTCGTAATTCTGTCACTGATCTTCGGCGGCGGCCTTTTGTTGTTTGGGTGGGGATTTTACCTAGGTCTTCCCTTTCTCTTAGGCATACTTGAACTCCTTTACTTCATGTTTATGGAAGCTTCTTATGGCGCAACACTGGGGAAGAAAGTCTTGGGATTGCAGGTGCAAATGGTAAACGGCAGCAAAGTAACGTTTGACAAAGCATTCATCCGCAACATAAGCAAGATATTTTGGCTTTTCCTCCTACTAGACTGGATATTAGGAGTCGCTACCCCTGGAAACGACCAACGCCAGAAATACACTGATCGTATTGCTGGAACTACTGTGGTCTCAGTGAAACAAGCATTCTCCTCTGTCTCAACGCCTCCACCCCCTCCACCAGCGTCCTAAGCTGAGTTCCTATAATTAAGGTCAGGTCCAAAGGACTGGTGCGCGTCTCTAACCTCCACTTTTCTTCTATTTTTGTCTACAGCACGTGTATTAAGCCAAGGCTACAATCTGCTTTCACATCATCCCGTTAGCATGGGAGCAATCAAGTCATTCTGTCCCTGTCAACAATGTGTGTGCGGTTTGTCTAGTTGATTCAAGAAACTGGCGGGCCCGAGGGGATTTGAACCCCTGTTCTCCGGCTTTCTTCCATGCTTGATGCCCGGAGGCTTGCGCACCGGTTTGCGGTTCGACGCCTTAATCCTGACTGGGCTACGGGCCCAACACAAACATAGTCACAACTGAAATTAATTGTTGCTGTGCCAACTACATCTCGGCCAATTCTTCGTTTATCCACCAAGCCTTTTTCTTGCCTGACCTTTCCCCAGGATAATAGTCTATTATTGATTTTCCGAGCTGTTTCTTGGAAGTCTTCTGCATTCTTCTCAACCTGTTCAAGACCAGCCACCTGTTCGTCTTCAAGTACTGGGCCAGCTCAGGCGTAGTTGCCCCTTTGTAGTGCACGAGGTAATCGATCATTTTGTGGTCTGTCTCGTCCATTCCGAAAGCGTGCGGGTTGGTTTTTCCCCGTTCATATGTGAGTAGTTCAAGGTCTCCGAGGTACTTCTTGATTTCTGAAAAGTCCTTCTCCATCTTTTCAAATCTGCCCTCGAGTTCTAGAATTCTATCGGGCTTGGGCGTTTTCTGCAGCTTCTCCAAGATAGCGTCGCGAATGAAGTTGCTTCGATCTCCTTCAGGAATGCGCAGAATCATTTCCTTGTAAACTTCATCAGGAATCTTCGCAGATATGACTCTCAACTCACCCATAAGCACGCCCTCGCAATCCAGTATTGGAACTCTTATTATTTCACGGTTTCTTCTATCAGGTTCTTCAGGAACATCTTTTTAAAAGCGCGCGCTAGTAAGCTTGCCAAACTAACCATTCTGGCTTTGTGCCACGGGCAACACTACCTACAATCCCTGACTAATACAATGAAAATTACATCTGACATTACAAATAAACGGGCTGAGTCAACTCTGAACAGTAGTCCAGCCTAGTTTTCTCCATGGTTTGTAACAATACACATTACATCTGACATTACAAGTGAAAAAGGGAAGCGACTTCGAAAGGCTATGATGCAAAAGGTGTTTCAGCATACTTGAATTGACAACGCGGGCACCAAGCCGCGCGCCACTTTTTAGAGCAACATATATGCATTTTAGGAATTTTCATTACGAAAAGTCTTTGGGTATTTTGCCCCTGCTCGTTCAACGACTTCTTTTGCCGAGTTTTCCTTCTATAATGTCGTTTTGTACTGCAGCTATCCACTTGCCTGCGCGCGCTAGATAGAGTATATGACGTTGTAGCAGGTTCTTCAGAAGCTTAAGGGACGGTTCAAGCCAGCCTGATTTTGGTTGAAGGCTCTGGCCGTAGCGCCGTGTTCCTTGTTCTTGCCAGCAGGTCGCAACGGGTTTTCACTATTTCGTAGAGCTTCTTGCGCAGGTCCTCTCCGGCTATCTTTTCTTCTCGGACGAGCAGCGTTTTCCTTGCGAGTTCTGCATCGCCTAACCCGGCAAACCAAGCTTCGAAATCGCCGCGGTCGATGTGAAACTCTATAGAAGACAGGTCAACTTTCTGGATTTTGTCGCAGAAGTCACCCAGGCTTGCGGCATGAACGTTGAGAGGCTTGCCGATGTCGGCGTAGAAGTGGAACGATTTTTCCATTGGCAAGTACGCGAGGATTTCAGCCGCCTTTTCCCTGCTGATATCGGGGAGGCCGAGCATTTTTTTGCCGCTTTCCGTTATGACGTACATTCCTTTTTCTGGCATTTCAATGTGTCCCATCTTTGTGAGTCCTAGAATGTGCATCATAACCGGCGGAAAACCCAGTCCAGCCTCTTTTGCTATCTCCGTGGCCTTTGCAGGTCTGTCCAACAACCATATGGTTTCAAGAACTAAACGTTTAACAGGCGATATGCTCATACTGTTGCACTCGTCTTAGTTTGTCACATGTGCCTAATAGGCTTTTCATGGTTCTTCCGTGACTTCACGATCATTGACTCGAAGCTGGTTAAAAGGCAATTGATGGGAAGCTTCGAGGACTCTCGATAATGATTGCAAGTACGTAAAGTCCATTAGGAAGGTAAATAAACAATGGCTCAGTAATCAATAGACACCATTTGTTAGAAGGAGAAACGTCGAAAGATGAAGATGGCTGTTCTCGTCTACGAGTATCCTCCGAAGATCGTTGGCGGTTTAGGAACCTACGCTGCCGAGATCACGAGAAAATTTGTTCTAACGGACAATGACGTCACGGTCTTCACGATGAATGACGATGCTGGAACCCTCCCAACACGGGAGATATGGCGCGGCATTGAGATACATCGCCCCCTACACATTGACATCTCTGATTCTCTCCCAGACGTAATTGCTGAAGACATCAGAAAATGGGGCCGAGGCCTCCATCTGTTCTCTAAAATTCTCATCTACAACTATCTGAGCGCTTCAAAACTCGTCAACGAACTCATCAAGAAGGAGAACATTAAGTATGACCTTGTCGTTGCACACGACTGGCTTTCAGCCATCGGCGGCATCACAGTCAAGAAAGAAGTCGGACTGCCCTTCGCTTTTCACGTGCACTCTACGGAGAAGGGGAGGACGCTTGGAAACGGTTCCGAGGTGGTCAGCAACATTGAACTTCACGCTGCAAAGGCAGCTGACATGATTGTTACGGTTTCTTACGCAATGAAGGAAGAGCTCACAAAGCTCGGATTTCCCAAAGATAGAATACAGGTGTGCTACAACGGCGTTGATGCACAGAAATATAACCCACAAGACGTGGCGGCTGAACAGGTAAAGAAGATTAGAAGCCTCTACGGTGTCAAGGACGACGAGGTCATGATTCTCTTTATCGGCAGACTTGTCGGCGTCAAGGGAGTTGACAAGCTCATAATGGCTATGCCTCACATTCTTCAGAAGATACCTAAAGCCAAACTGGTCGTCTTAGGTTTGGGCGATCTTCAAGACTACTTGAAGAACTTGGTCAACTACATGAGACTGAACGACTACGTGAAATTCCGCTTCGAATTCCTCCCCGAGGAGGAACGCATTCTTCATTACGCGGCCTGCGACGTGGCCGTATTCCCAAGCCACTATGAACCATTCGGCATAGTTGTCCTAGAGGCTATGAGCATGGAAAAACCCGTTGTCGTCGGCGCAGCAGGAGTTAGCGGAATGCGAGAGATAGTTATATGTTGTGGAGAAGACCAGTGCGGGTTCCACATAGATCCGGGCAACCCGACGGACATCGCCTGGGGGATCATCAGCGTCCTAGAAAGCCCAGAGAAGATGAAATGGCTTGGAAAGAACGGCAGAAAACGAGTCTTGGAAGAATTCACCTGGGACAAGATAGCTGAGAAAACGCTGGAACTGTACGAGCAAATGGTGAAGCATTAGATCTTATGGCAGGCTTGAGTCTAGACGGCGCTCCCACTAGTATTTACTGGCGAAATTTGAGGATTCTTAAATATTGGTTTTTGCAAAAGACAATATGAGTGAATGGACGCTAGAAGGGAAGGTGCAAGTATGGAATTGGACAGAGAATCCTTGAAGAGGATGTTCCCTAACCTGGTCAAAGACTTGCAGGCTGATGAAAACAAAGTTCGAGTGAACTCTGTTCGAACTAACCAAGAAGACGGGGAAAAGGCTGCAACCTCACAGAGCTTCGATGACTACATGCCGGACGTGATAGACTTCATCAGGCGATGCGACACGAAGGAACAGGCTGAAGAAATAGTCTGTTACTTGGAGAAAAGGGGCGAAATCGACAAAGAATACGCTCAGAAGCTCAGGGAGCAGCTCAAAGAGAAGAGCGTTAGAAGCTTCGGCACCAAGAAAGAGCAAGATTACTACCTCAAGCACAGAAGACGATAGCTGAATCGTGCGGGGGCGCGGTACTATTTCTTTGTCCCCTGGAAAGAAAAGCTAAGTATATACGTGACCGAGATGGTCTAAGTCTAAAAGTAAATAAATGAGCGTATCAATAAATACAAGCCTCATATGAGTGTTAGTCTGGTCGGAGGAATAAGCGTGAAGAAAACCGTCGCCGCGTTCATCATCTTGGCCTTGGCTATGGTAGTTCTTGCTTTGGCTTCTTTCAACATCACGTCTGCCAGGGCAAGCTCCAGCTACAGTATAGAAAGCGTGAACCACACGGTGGGGGTCTTGTACAACGGATACGTTCTTGTGAATGACACGATAGCGATATCCGGGCAAACAGACAGCTTTCTGCTTGGTTTTCCGCACACTTTTGGTCCGAGTGTAGTCAGTGCGATTGCTTACAGCACCAATGACACAGCTAACACGTTTCCAGTCTCACTTAACGTGCCGCTTGAAGATCGTGTTGGTTTCTACGGAGTGAAAGTCGATTTTTCGAAAGGAACACCGCAGGTCTTCAGCGTCATATCTGTATTTTCAAACAGTTTTCAGCAGGCCTATTCGAATGCAAGTATGTTTCGACTTGTTTTTCCAGCATTTCCAAGCCTGACAGAAACCGCCCCTGTTTGCAATTGCTCGGTTGTTGTCCCAGACGCACAGTACATAAATGGAACGATTAGCAGCCTCACTTACAACGTGGAGAATTTGAGTGCCTTCACCTACAATACGTCTCAAGTGATTTTCTTGCTGCCAGCAGGAAGTGTTCAGATTTCTGATATTAAACAGCTCACTCGTGAGGTGAGCATAAACGCGTTCGGTCAGGCGAGCGTTTCTGACTTCTATTATGTAACGAACAACTCGACGTTCACGATGGAGTCAATGGATTTCGTTGTGCCTCCTAACGCGTCGAACCTAGCCGGGAATGATCAAGTCGGGATACCAGCTGTGACACCGGCGGCTACTGGTAACAACCCGAATCGGTACACAATTAGCTTCACGTTGCCAGTGGACCCTAACAATGCAATGAAGTTTACGGTGAACTACAATCTGCCTGATAACGTCTACGTTAGTAAACAGGCTGGCAGCTTCGCTGTAAACATGAGCTTTTTCCAAGACTCGATTAGCTACATTGACCAGGCTTCAGTCGGCTTCGTCTTGCCTGAAGGTGCGCGACTGTCAAGTTTCGAAACCACCCTGGCAGGCAATTTCTACGGTGTCAACCGTGACGTTTACCAGGAGACCATGAGTGTAAGCGAGCAGAACGTAATCTCTCTTGACAGTTTCACCGTGAACCTTAGCTACACGTATAATCCCTTGTGGCTGGCTTTAGGTCCCACAATGTGGGTTTGGGCCTTCGCGATTGTTGGCTCTGTGGTTGTCATGATTTGGAAAAGGCCCAGGGCTCCAAGCGGAGTCGCGGTTCCTTCAACGACTCTGAGGCTTCGTCCAGAAGATACTAGGGCCTTTGTGGATGCGTATGACGAGAAAATGAAAATAGAAGGAGAGATCGACGCTCTTGAGGCCAGGGTGCAGAAAGGAAGAATCCCCAGGCGAAGGTACAAGGTGCAGAAGAAAACCTTGGAAACTCGCCTCAGCGCGTTGGATAGAACGCTGGCAGAGGCGGGGGGCAAAATGCACTCGGCTGGCGGTCACTACTCAGATCTGATGCGACAGCTTGAAGTTGCCGAAACCGAAATCGACGAAGCAGAGGGTAACATTAAAAGCATTGAAGCCCGCCAAACTAGGGGAGAGATATCGTTGGAAACCTACCGTAAGCTTCTGGGAGATTACGAGCGCAGGAAAGACAGAGCCAAAACAACGATTAATGGAATCCTCTTAAGACTACGTGAAGAAACCCACTAAATGCACCTAAACACTTTTATTCCACTTTCATTTTTCACTGAAATTCCGGTCTCAGGGGAAATGAAAATGGTGAAAATAGTCATAGATAATGCTAAGTGCACTGGATGCGGCACGTGTGCTGATACATGCCCGGTAGGTGTCTACGAGGTCAAGGAGAAGAAGTCCGTCGCTGTCAAATCTGAAGAATGCCTCGTGTGCAGAGCATGCGAAGTCCAATGCCCCGAAAGTGCAATCCAAGTGGTCGAGTAAAATCTCAGAGTTCATTGTGTGCGTTTCATACACTAAACTCTGCTGACGCATCTTAGACTCTTTCGCACTTTTTTATTCACTCTACACACGCGCTATGCTGCCCTATACCGTGCATTACGGAAGCATGGGCTTTACCGTTCGGAGTGCGTGCATTTTTCAAGCGCGCGCGCATTATGTTTTACAAGATCGCGATGTTTTGTTTTTGCCCCCCCCTCTTTTTGTTTGTAATGTCCGATGTAATGTGGATTGTAACAAACCATGAAGAAAACGGGCCTGGACCTCCGTTCAGAGCTAACCCGTTCCGTTTATTTGTAACGTCAGATGTAATGTTGCATTGTAACATTTCGATGTTGAGCTTCCCTCCCTCTTCTACTTGCGTCAGATGTAATCTGTAATTAATCTGTGGCAATGTTAGGTCGTGTGTCCTCTCCTTGTGCTGTTGCGTCAGGTGTAACATTTTTTGGCAGCAGTTTTTGAGAGAGCAGACATGCGTGTGCGCGATTTTGGGTCAACTTGCCTGTCAGTCAAGCGATAAACGAAAAGGGATCTAGTCGTAAGATTGGCTCTGTTATCAGTGCGTGCCAAGTCACTTTAGTCGTGAGGAGCTTGTTCCCCGAAAGTTTTTTCAAACACTTTCTCGAAGTATTCGGCCATTGGCACCCCTTCTTGCTTGGCAAGTTTCTTGAGGGCCTTGTTTATGCCTGTCGTGTACTGGATAGCTCTCTTCGGTCTGTCCACGATTGATTGTGGCAGCAGAAGATCTTTGGCCACCCTCCTCAGGACGAGCTTCCTGAGCGTGTTGCTTGTTCGTTCCATCTTCAGCTCCAACGGTAGATTTATCGCGAATTTCGCCATGCTGATCGTTGCGAAAGGCAGTCGGAGCTCAACGTTCAAGTGGTTACAGATTTTGGAATCTCTCTCTAGATTGTCTTCATACATTCCAATGATATCGTTGAAAATTGCCTTTTGCGCCTTCTCACTGCCACCTCCTAAGTATTCGTCTAGGTACCGCTTGTAGCCGCCGAAAAGCTCGTCCGCCCCTTGCCCGGCCAGCATCACCCTGAAGTCCATTTCGGCGGTTTTTTCGGCAGTCCAGTATATCGGGATGCCTATACTCACTTTGACGGGTTGTGGTTCCTCAATGGCGCCGATGACTTTCGGGATTGTCTGAAGGACTTCGTGCTCATCGTGAAGGTAACAGTATAACGGGAGTTTCAGTTCTTCTGCTGCCTGCTTGGCGTATTCTACTTCCGGCTCGTTCTCCAAACTTACGTGAATCAGAATGACGTTACTCCCGGCTTTCTTTGCCAAAGAGGCAATGATGCTGCTGTCCAAGCCGCCGGAGAAAGCAATTACCACTTCCTTCAAACCTGAGACCCTTTCTCGGACAGAATGCTCTAAGAGCGTTCGAAGCCTGCGTGCCGCGGTCTGCATTGTGATTCGCTTTGGTCTGGAATAAGTGATTGTTCTCGCGACGGTGAATTTGAAACCGCTTCTCTCAACTAGTGACACACACCCTGGCGGAAATGAAGCTGTCTCCCTCATTCCGATGCTCCACAATGCTTTTCGTTCAGAAGCCAAGGCTGCAAACTCTGCGTTCTCGCCATAATAAAGCGGGCGAACGCCCATAGAGTCTCTAGCTGTTATGATTTTTTCAGGTTTGGCTATCGCAAAGGCGAAGTCGCCGTTTGTTTTCTTGACAAACACTGTGGCCGCCTGTTCAAGGTTCGCCTCCAGCTTTTTCGCCGCGATCTCTGCATCGGGTTTTGCAGTTTCAACGGGATAGAGTCTTCCATCAAAAACCATTGCCGCATCCTCTAGCTTCAACGGTTGAGGCTTGTCTTTGGGAAGAATCTTGGAGAACGCGTAACCAACGGCAGTCGAAGACTCTATGTTCGTTTTCTTGAGAATCGAAAGGGATCCTTCTGTCCTCACGATCGTGGATGAAGCTATTCCGTAGGCTTCAGAGTCATTAGAGTTCATTGCTTCGACCATGGCGAGTGCTGTTCCTACCGCGTCCTCGCCCCTCTTGTTCAGAACTGCCACTAGTGCGCCCATTTCAAAGGAACCTTCAGGCCAGTCTCTACACAGTGTTTGGTAAAGCATTAATCTTTAGTCAGCTTACTCTGCATGAGGGACACTGAAGTTGCCAATTCTCCCCGTTGACACGGGCCGCTATGGCACGCCTGAAATGAAGAAGATTTTTGAGGAGGAGACACGGGTCCAAAAAATGCTCGACGTTGAGGCTGCATTGGTTTGGGCGCACGCCGAAGTGGGGGATATACCTCGAAAGGACGCGGAGAAAATCGCGTCTGTGTGTTTGCTGGAACATGTAGAACTGCGCCGAATCAAAGAAATTGAGCGTGAAATAAAACATGACGTTGCCTCTCTAGTCAGAGCGTTGGCTGAGGCTTGCGGACCAAGCGGAGCTTACGTTCATTTGGGAGCTACAAGCTACGACATCGTGGACACTGCGACTGCTCTGCAACTGAAGGATGCGCTGCAGCTCATCGACATGAGATTAGGCGACCTTGAAAAGATTCTGATGGAGAAGGCCTTGAAATACAAGAACACGTTGATGGTCGGGAGGACTCACGGACAACACGCGCTACCAATAACGCTGGGTTTCAAATTTGCCGTTTGGATACGTGAGGTTTCCAGACACATTGAGCGGCTTAGACAATGCGAGCAACGGGTTGTGGTTGGAAAAATGAGCGGTGCCGTAGGCACACAGGCGGGTTTGGGAACAAACGCTAGAAAAATCCAGAACCTCGTCATGCAACGTTTAGGCATTGAACCTGCCGACATCTCCACCCAAATCGTACAGAGAGACCGTCACGCTGAAATGGTGTGCCTGCTGGCCGGAATCGCTTCCACACTGGAGAATTTTGCCACCGAAATTCGCGAACTGCAGAGGCCCGAAATCGGCGAGCTTTCCGAATATTTCGAGGCAGAAAAGCAGGTTGGCAGTTCAACGATGCCTCACAAACGGAACCCCGAGACTTGTGAAAGAATTTGCGGCTTGGCAAGAATTGCCAGAAGCCTGGTTATTCCAGCATTGGAGGATGTCACAACCTGGCACGAACGAGATTTGACCCAATCATCTGCTGAACGCTTCATATTTCCAGAAATATGCATACTGACGGATTATATGCTTTTTCTGATGACCACTATCATCGATGGCTTACACGTTGACGAACAGAAGATGTTAAGCAATATTGGATTGACCCAGGGACGCCTTATGTCTGAAGCCGTGATGATGGCGTTGGTACAGAAGGGTATGAATCGACAGGAAGCTCACGAACTGATGAGAAAACTGGCTTTGAAAAGCGAACGAGAGATGCAGCCATTCAAAGAAATACTTCAGGAAGATAAAGTTGTGAGTAAAAAGCTAGATAAAAAGGAGATAGACAAAGCCTTGAACCCCAGGAATTACTTGGGCACCGCAACGAGCCAAATTGACTCTGCGGTCAAGAAAACAATTGAGAAACGCAGAACAAGAGGATAAGCGCTTTCAACGCAAATACTATCATCGGAAGCCTGCGAATGATTTTTGGGGCTGATGACCCAAGAAAAGCAGTCAGTTGCTGCAGGCTCATGCCAATCAGTATTCTGTCAATGCTTTCTGTTTCCATTCAGCTTCTCTTTCAAGTTTTTCCAGCGCTTCTCTCTTGAAAAAGCCGCCGACTTGTTCCTTTATCTTCTTGGCAAGCTTGGGCCCTATCAATGGCAAATTGGCCAGGTCATTCAGGGATGCCCGTTTTATCTCTTCTGCCGATTTGTATCCGGCGTTGTAGATTATGCGCCCGCGAGCCCTGCCAACTCCTTCCAGCTTCACTAATGGCAACAGCTCTTTCTTGACTCCTTTCTCTACCCTCCGATTCACTTCAAGAATCTGGGGCAGCATCTGTCTGTTGCCGAAGAGCTGTGCGATTTCATCTGTGGCGTGGAGTAGCCACTTGGCGTTTTCAATCGTCCTGTAAAGGTCTCCTGGTTGCACTCTGAACTTTTCTATCAGTTGGTCTTCGCTCACCTCTTCAATCCACGCGCCCAGGGTCATGGCTGTTTTGACTTCTCCGAGAAACTCTTCATAGGCTATGCTGTCCTGCCACTCGTCTGGTGGGGCTATTAGAAGCTCTTGTTTGTGCTGCTCTAGAAAGACCCCAATCTCATCCAGCTCCCGCGTGTACGGCCGCAGTACGGGACCCATGTCGGGGGTGTGGGCGATCATCTGTAACAAGCTGAAATCCGTCAGGAGTGCAGGTTTTTGCCTCAGAGCGTCGCGGATTATGACGGCTGAGAACGGGTCGATGTAGAGTTCGCTGACTCGTTTTCCGAATCTTGTGGCGTTGATGTCTTCGCCGAAGACTTCTATCATGTCCTCATCATAGAGATACTTGAGAATTTTGGCTACTATGCCCTTGATTGCGTTGACGTCGTACTGGAAGGCATAGAAGGTCTTGCCGAAGAACTCGTAGATTCCACGCTCCGTGTGAGCGTAGTCCGCTGCAACAGTGGCCAGCACGTGAGTCCTCATTATCCTTTCAACGGCGAGCCTGGACCAGATGCGTTCTGGCCTCGCGAGAATGTAGCTTTCCAGCAGATAATCTGCCTCGTCGTTGGTTTTGGCTATGAGTATGGCTTCGCCTGTCTTGTCGTATTTTGGTCTCCCAGCCCTGCCGGCCATCTGCTTGTACTCCAACACGCTGATTGGGTAGTAGCCGTAACCTGCTTCGTATCGCCGGTAATCTTGTATGACGACCGTTCTAGCCGGCAGGTTTACGCCGAAAGCCAACGTCGGCGTTGCTGTCAGAACCTTGATTCTCCCCTGTCTGAACGCATCCTCTATCAACTTTCGGTGGCCGCCGCCTAAGCCAGCGTGATGGAAAGCGGTGCCGCACTTGACCGTTTCGGCAAGCGACTCGCCGAGCGACGTTCTTTCTCCAACAGCTAAGATGCGATTTGCATCGTGCTCCAACGACCGCTTGGCAGGCTTAGACAGGACTGGTCCGATTTCGCCAGCAATTCTCTTGGCCAGAACAGCCGCGTTTTTCCTTGTCGAAGCGAAAACCAAGGCCTGTCCTCCCGTCCTAACAGTGTTCAAAACCAAGTTCAAGGTTGGATCGCGCGTTTTCTTTTCTAACTTTCGGGAGTCCCCGTCGCGGTATTGGATTTCTTCATTAAGCAGAACCCCTTCCTTGAGAGCAACGGGTCGCCATTCGGTCGTGACGTAATCTGCTTTAAGCCACTGGGCGATCTCGTCCACGTTGTTTATCGTTGCACTTAAGGCCAAAATCTGCACATCAGGATTGGTAAGCATCAGTCTCGCCAGAACCACCTCAAGCGTCGGTCCGCGCTCAGCTTCATTCAACAGGTGAATCTCATCCGCAACTACGAGGGAAATTTCATCCATCCACTTGGTCCTGTGCCTCAAGAGTGAATCGGCTTTTTCGTTCGTCGTGATGATTACGTCAAATCTTTCCAACCAAGCGTCGGTGCTGTCAAAGTCGCCTGTGCTTATTCCAACCCTTATCTTTCTTCCACTCTTCTTCGTTATCGAGGTGTACTTTTTGAACTCTTCAAATTTCTCGTTTGCCAATGCCCTCAGAGGTGTCAGGTAAATGGCCTTTCCGTTTCTTTCCAGTACGTGTTTTAAGGCGCAAAACTCCGCCACCAAGGTCTTCCCGGAAGCGGTTGGACTGGCCAAGACGAGGTTTTTTCCTTCAAGAGCCCCTGCCTTTATCGCCTCCTCCTGCGGCGGATAGAGTTCAACAATTCCAGATTTGATTGTCAATTCTTTGACGGCTTCTGGTATCGATAGTTCCTCTATTTTCACTTGACCGCGTCCATCTCTTTCGTTACAACAGGTTTAGCAGGGTGGTCATTTAAAGCGTTGCGCAAGCTCGAAATTTCGGTTTTTCTGGGTTAGGCTTTTTTATTAGAGAAAGTGAATAGTGAGAGTGAACAAAAGAATTCGTGCGTGGAAGGCTTGAGTCCATGATGATTGAGAACGTGAAGGAGCTGTTGAAAGCGCATGAAGGTTTGGAATGTGACGTTTACTTAGACAATGAAAATTCGAGCAGGGTTCCTGATGAAGTGGTCAGGGCGATGCTTCCATATTTTAATCAGCGTGCATACGGAAATCCGACGCTGACTCATAAGCCTGGCTGGGAAGCTTTCGAAACGATAATGGAATCAGCACAGAAGATCGCGTCCTTCCTCGGCTGTAAAACGCTCGAAGAAATCAACTTCACGCCCGGAGAAACTGAAGCAAACAACTTGGCATTTTTGGGAACGGCACCTTCAATGAGGGATAAGGGCAAGAAGATTGTGATTTCAGAGATTGAGCCGATAAACGTGTTGAACGTTGCGGAAATGCTTCAGAAAAGCGGCTTTACGTTGACGAAAATTCCTGTAGACGGCGAAGGCTTCATAAACCTTGAGAGATTGAAGGAAGCGGTTGACAAGGAAACAATTCTTGTAAGCCTGTCAACAGCAAACCACGAGATTGGGACGATACAGCCGATAAAAGAAGCGATAAAAATAGTTAAGGACAAGAACCCTGCGACGGTTTTTCACACGGACGCCTCAGACGCATACGGAAAGATTCCGTTCAACGTGCAAGACCTTAACGTAGACTTGGCAACGCTCAGCAGCTACAAGATATCAGGGCCTCGCGGAATAGGCGCCTTGTACGTGAAAGAACGCGTGAACGTTGAGAAAATCTTGGAAGGCCAGATAGGAACACAAAGACTGTGGCCCGGCGTTGAAAACACTCCGTTAATCGTCGGTTTCACAAAAGCATCCGAACTGGCTTTCGAAAACTTCGAAGAAGGAACGAATCGCCTGCGAAAGCTTCGGGATAAATTGACCGAAGGGATTTCCAGCAGAGTGTCTGACGTGCTGCTTAACGGACCGAAAAGACAGAAGAGAGTTCCTGACAACGCGAACATAAGTTTCTTGAGATGCGAGGGAGAAGCGTTAACGATCGAGTTAAGCCTGAGCGGCGTCTACGTTTCAAGTGGAAGCGCGTGTTCGAGAAGGCTCTTGCAGCCGAGCCACGTTCTTGTTGCCATAGGCAGAAAGTTTGATCAAGCTCACAGTAGCATATTGATGAAAGTCACCAGGTATCACACCGAAGAGGAGATAAACTGCGCTTTAGACGTTATTCCACAAGCCGTTGAAAGGATAAGAGGGATAACTGGGTCCACAGGAGTGGAATAGTATGTCACGTGCACCGCTACCGTACAACCCTAAAATACTTGAACTGTTTAAGAATCCTAAAAACCTGGGAAAAATGGAAGACGCCACTGTTGTTTCAGTTGCAGGAAACCCGATGTGCGGGGACATGATAACCTTCTATCTGAAAATCAATGATCAAGACGTTATCGAAAAAGCGTCCTTCGAAAGTTACGGTTGCGCAGCAAACATAGCCACGTCAAGCATAGTCACGGAAATGATTAAGGGAATGAAGCTTGAAGACGCTTGGAAAATCTCCTATCAAAGTGTGACGGAGGCGGTGGGTGGACTTCCCAGCGTCAAGTTTCACTGCGGCATATTGGCAGTTGGAGCGCTTAAGAGGGCCATAAGAAAATATTTCGAAAAAAAGGTGTGTCCGAGCTGGTTGCAGACGGAGCCGAGCTTTGAAGAGAAGCAGGCTTTGGAAGAGGAAGAACTGGCAAGAATGCTTTCCAAGAGGATGAAGGCGGCTGAGGGAAAATAGTGCTGGATCCCCGCGAGATTCGGGAAGATTTTCCTATCCTCAAGCGAAAAGTGAACGACAATCCGCTCATTTACTTTGACAACGCAGCAACCTCGCAAAAACCAAAACAGGTCATTGACGCCATTAAGGATTTCTACGAGAACCACAACGCTAACGTTCACAGAGCCGTCCACACCCTTTCACAGGAAGCCACAGAACTCTACGAGAGTGCACATGAAGAGGTTGCGAGGTTCATTAACGCAAAGGGGATGGAAGAGACAGTTTTTGTGAGAGGAACGACGGAAGCGATAAACCTCGTGGCTTACGCTTGGGGGCTTCACAACCTCAAGAGAGGCGACGAAATCGTCGTGTCGTTGATGGAGCATCACAGCAACATCGTTCCTTGGGAAATAATCTCTGGAATCACCAAGGCAAACGTGAAGTACGGTGAAGTCCACGACGACGGAACCTTGGATTATGAGTCCTTTGAAAATCTGATATCAAGAAAGACCAGGATGGTCTGCCTTTCCCACGTGTCAAACGTCACTGGAATCATAAATGACGTTAAGAGGGTAACAAAAGTCGCCCATGAAAACGGCGCTTTGGCACTTATAGATGGAGCCCAGTCCGTTCCGCATATGCCAGTTAACGTTAAAGAGTTGGACGCTGATTTCCTCGCTTTTTCCGGCCATAAAATGTTGGGTCCAACGGGAATAGGCGTGCTCTATTGCAAGAAGGATATTCTTGAAAGCATGGAACCCTTTCACGGGGGAGGAGAGATGATACGAGAAGTCTCCTTCAACCCGAAAACAAAGCGCTGCTCAATCTCTTGGAACGTTCTCCCCTGGAAGTTCGAGGCCGGAACACCAAACATCTGCGGCGGCGTGGGTTTGATGGAGGCTGTGAGGTACCTCAAGCGAATAGGCATGGAAAACGTGAAGGCACATGAAGAGATGCTGACGAAATACGCTCTTCCACGTATGAAAAGCTGCAAGAAATGCAAAATCTTTGGAACGCAAGACACGTCTGTCAAGTGTGGAATAGTCCCGTTTGGAATAGACGGGCTTAGTTCACATGATGTTGCCCTGTTTCTTGACAATTATGGCATAATGGTCAGAAGCGGCTTCCACTGTGCCCAACCGTTACATGAGGTGTTCAAGCTGAGCTCAACTGCAAGGGCTAGCTTCTACATATATAACACTCGTGAGGAGATTGACCGGTTCGCTGAAGTCCTGAAGGAGATTGGCCGGTTCTAATGGTCACAGTAGAGGATTACGTGGCTAGAACTGAGGGCACGTGCGGCAAGGAACAAGACGTCATCGTGATGTTCAAGTTCGACAAGAAAGATGAGGCAGTCAAGAAGATTCTGGCAAAGGCCACTCTTAAGAAATCCATTGCCGGGATAGTTTTCGAATTGACGTTTGGGAAATTTTCTTTTCGATTATATGGAAGCGGCAAGGCTATTTTCCGCGATTTGAAAGACAAAGAAGAATTGAATGCTCTCTTGTCCGAGCTTCTGTCCTAGTGTCTTTCAGTCATTCCTGAAGCGGAAGGCCATTTCTTTCCTTGCATCACTTGGCCAGCTAGAATGACGAAGCGACGTATCCTTATGGTTTGCGAAAATAGAGAGCTGTGTTTTCTTTATCTGGCCCTGAGTTCCTTCAGTATGAACTTGGGTAGCGTTCTGGCTTCTTTGTCGATGGCCATTATTATGAGTATGTATATCAGTCCGCCGACTGCGGTTTCAACCAAGATTGTGAGTGTTCTTGTTGGGTGTGGGATGATGTACAGGATGGCTCCCATGGCAGCTGCGGCAAGGACGTATTTTGCTGTGGTTCTCCATGGGATTTGTATCTTGATCATTTTTCGGACTATGGTGTACAATATCAAGAACATCGCAAAGCGAGCCACCGCATTTACTACGCTCACGTATAATGCAGCTTGAAATGCTTGGTTTCGGGCATAATTTGTAAGAAGGTAGAAGGCTGCTGGAAGGGTAATCATAGATTGAATGTATGGTAATGAGAATGCTAGGAAAAGTCGGCTTCTGACCAATTGCCGTAATGATAGTCGTGATCCTTCATCAACATTTTCGACTCCATATAACACGGTGGTGAAGAAGCTCGAAATTACGAGAACGAAAGAGTCCATTGCCAGCACGATCAGTATTGGTCCTGCGTCCGTGTATTTGTCTGTCAGAATTCTTATGTAGGAATCTGACAGTGCTATTGCACCGATTGTTAATGGAATCGCAAACATTAAGACCATTTTGAGGGCAGTTGTTATGTGTTCACTCTTTCTTTCTGCCAGAAGCTTGGGGTATAGGGCGTACGCCAAGAATGAAGAGTATGTGATCACATTCACTATCGTTGCGCCTGCGCCAAGCTCGCCTCGGCCATTTTCACCGCCATAAATGAACAACATAATGAATACAAGAGAGGCTAATTGGCTTCCAACGACATTGTAAATGTTGGCCAGGGATCCTTTCAGCCATTCGGTAACGTATTCTCGTCTGAATCTCTGCTTCAGTTCCTCTGCAAGAAGCTTAAGATAGTAGAGTATTTGAGGAGCGTATGCTGCCAAATTTGCGACTACGGCCCCAAGAAGCAGTAGATGGAAATTGATGATCAAAATGTAGCCCAGTACGACTCTGCCAATTTGCTGCACGATAAGTCCATATCCTATCGCTTGTGGCATCTTTGCTTGGAGACTTGCTTCTATCATGTTGACGGAGTAAGTCTCTATTATCAAGATTGCAACGACAAAATATACACCAAGGTATGCTGGGCCGATGCCAAGACCTGCGGTTATGAAGGGAATCAGCAAAAGATAGAAAAGCGCAGCTATTCCTGCAATCGTGAGGTTTGCCAGAATTCCCGTCTTGATTGCTCCTTCTTTTCCTCTCGTCGCAAATCGCATTGTCCAAAAGGGCAGCACCCCAGCCATCAATGTGAAATATGCCGTTAAGTCAGTGACGTTATACCACATGTCGTAGTAGGTCTTTCCCGTACCTGGTGCAGTCACTAGTAACTCGCGGGCTACCATGTACGCAAAAACTAATCCGCTGATGACGCTAATCATTTTGGCCGCGAATATCACGAAACCAGAATATTCCATCCTGATTTCTTTCTTTTCCAACTCAAGCCCTTTCCGCTGTTTATGCCTAATGTTTGTACATAATTAATCTTGCGCAGTGAATTTCATTGCACCCCTTCTTCTTGCAGAAGGAACTTTGGCAATTTGGTTTTGAGAATCTAAACAACGGTTTTGGGTTTTGAGTGGAGTCTGATCTTCATTCTAATTCTGCTCAGCCAGTTATGAATCGGAATAAAGATGTGCTTCATTGGCTGTGGTAGCCTGTCCTTCACTTCCTTGTGTAAGCCTAGTTTGGTGGCCACTTTCCCTTTTCTCGTTATGGGTACGTAGTACCGAGTAAGCTGGATTCGGGTGAATCCGTTGCTTTGTTTAAAATTGTCCAACGATGGATGATTTCCCATTCCGCCGTACATAATCCACTTAACGCCCTTGCCAGCGCAGACTTCAATCGCCTTAGCCAGCAGTGCATTGTTCACTGCCTTGTCCAAATGCTTCTGCATCGAGAGTATTTGCGATATTATCGCTATGTTGTCGCCGTTGACGAGCTGTATGAATCCTGCAAGCTCATCTTGGAAGTATGCTCCGACGTAGGTACAGTTTTGTCGTGGAAGTATGTCTCTTGTCACTTGCTGCAAGGAAATCCCGTAATGCGGGAAACCCCTTTCTTGCCGTATCGGCGTTTCATTGTAGATTTTCCATATGCCTTCAGCCAGTTTTCCGTTCGGTTCGGCAAGACTCGTCCTTATCCCGCTTTTTTCTGCTTTGCGAACCATGTTGCGCGTTTTTTTGCCTATGTTTTTCAACCATTCATCGTAACTATTCAAGTTTAAGAGCGCAAAGTCTTCGTCAGCTTTCGCCCAAGACTTTTCAGGGTTTTGAATTTTGCAACACCAGCTTCTCTCAAGAAACGTGAACAAGTCTATTCTTCTGTCCTCGAGTTTCTGAAGAAGCCCTGCGGTTGGAACGATGTTCCTCTCGTACTCCATCTGATCTCTGGCTATTCTAATCGAGAATTTCTTGATAATCGTTAGATAGTCAAGTTCGCTATCGACTGATAGAATCCGCTTAAAAGCTTCGTAGAATGGCCCTCTGTGGTTCAGTTTTCCCCGCTGAAAAAGCCATATTGGATGGAAGTATACTACGTCGCCTTTTCTGATGTGGTCTTCAGCCTTTCTTAGGGCTTGGTCAAGTGAGGTCGTATGACACAAGCTGTCCAAGCCTAGCGTGGGGAATTGGTGGAAAGATTGCAGGGGAAAACCTTCTGGAATTCTCGGGGCCCGTCTTCTCCATCTTCTCCACATGAGTCTTCCGAACAGTCTCTCTGTCCCATGGATCGTGTAATGTCTGATCCTCTGGCCAGTTAAGTTCTCCAAGTTCTTCAGTTCGCCATAAGGATCATTGACAACATGAAGTGCCACTTCGTGCCTTTTATTGTTCAAAAGTGCTAGCAGTTCTTTGTCAGGAACGGTCTTCGGCGTGAAGAACCAGTACGCTTTGACCTTCCGAGGTGATTCATTGATCATCCTTGCAACGATTTTGGAGTTCTTCAGATATTCCTTGCTTGTTCTGATACCTACGCCCGTGTACAGAAAACTCCTCAGTCTCGATGGATAAGGGTAGTCTACGTCAATTCTCAGTGTTATCAATGGTTTTTCCATCTGCATCACTTGAAACTGTGGCTTCGATCTATATGCGATTTGCTGCTTCCCTTAACCACAGGAGAATAGTTCAGAGCACTCTTCAAATGATCATCCATGCTCAAGCATCCGAATTCGGCCTTTGCTGCGCTTTTAAATAATGCAATTGCCAAAGTCTCGGCTTCAGTCGGTTCTTTGGAGCGCGCGCGAATTAAATCTTGTCTCAGGGGGGTATCCGCGAATTCCGATAGGCCATTTGACCGGGCACAAAGGCCACTTACGTATCTTCCGAATGGTGCAAGCAGTAATCTCGACTCTTGTCAGTGTTCAGAAACGGGATAATAAACGTTGATATACCGCACTAGTGGGGTAAGGACTAACACGATACTAGGCGTTGATGCACGTGCGGAATTGGCACGTGCAGGTTGTCGAATAGTATTTATTAATAGGTCCGATCTTGATAGTGCGTTGCCAGTAAAGAGAGCGTTTCGTAATGGTAAGAATCTATTCAGAAGGTTGAAGAGTATTCTGTATGAACTCAAACGCTTTACCGAATTCGATACTTTGTCGCTTTCTATGTCCGTGTTTTGTTATTTAGACATGCAATGTCGAAGGATGTGTAAACTTGAGAATATGCTATTTGGCTAACGCATCGAGCATTCATACCCGCAGGTTGGCGAGCTTTTTTGTCAAGAGACATGAAGTGCACGCCATAAGTTTTGAAGAAGGAGAGATACAAGGGGCGAAGGTTCACAGAATAAAGATGCCCGTCATGGCTCGTAACAAGACATTTCCATTGAAGCTTCTTTATGTCGGTAGAATAAGAAGTCTGGTGAAAGAAATAGATCCGGATGTGGTTCATGCTATTTATGCGACAAATTATGGCTATTTTGCATCAAAATCCGATTTCCATCCATTTGTGTTGACGGCACTGGGTTCTGACGTGTTGTCTTTAGGTGTTGAACTGGGACTGGTTCGATGGGTCAAGAAGAGGCTGGCTAAGAGCGCTTTGAAGAAGGCTGATGTCATAACGACAAACGGTATCAATACCGCCGAGCGCATGCAGCAGCTTGGAGTCAAACCTCAAGAGATAAAAATGTTTCAGTTCGGGATAGACATGAACAAGTTCAAGCACAGTGAACGTGGCGCGCTAGTAAAGAAGAAACTTGATCTCTCCAGTCCAATAGTGATAAGCTCAAGGAATTTCTATCCGATATACGATGTTGGAACATTGATAAGAGCGATTCCGGCTGTACTGCAAGAATTCCCAGAAACATCATTTTTGGTAGCTGGCAAGGGATCAGAGGAAGAAAAACTGAAGGCAGCGGCCCGTTCTTTTGGCATCACCAACAATGTAAAGTTTATGGGCCATATATCAAATGATGAGCTTCCTGATTATCTAAGCGCCGCGGACGTTTATGTTTCTACGTCACTCTCAGATTCGAGTATCTCCGTTAGTACGGCTGAAGCCATGGCATGCGAACTACCGGTAATTGTCACTGACGTGGCGGACAACAGGAAATGGGTAGACGACGGTGAAAACGGGTTTGTTTTTCCAGCTAAAGATCCGAAGTCCCTCGCAGAGAAAATTATCTTCTTGTTGAAACATGAAGATACGCGAAATAGGTTTGGAAAGATTAATAGACAGATAATCGAAGATAAGGATAACTACGCAAAGGAAATGGCGAAACTGGAACAAATTTACGAAGAGGCTATAGAGGAACACAACGCGACAAAGCAGGAAAGATGAAAAATGAGGATGCTGATAACAGGCGGAGCAGGCTTCATCGGCAGTCATCTTTGCGAGAAATATACGAAAGACGGCCACTCAGTGATCTGCTTGGACAATTTCTTGAGTGGTGATGTAGCGAATGTCAAGCCTCTTTTGGACCACCGGAATTTCAAGCTGATAGAAGGCGACATCAGAGATGCTGTTCTTTTGAAAAAGACTGTAAGAGACATTGACGTGGTCTTTCATCTTGCGGCGCAGGTTCACGTAGATATGTCATATGCTGAGCCGAAGCTTACTTATGATATAAACGTCATGGGAACGCAGAATGTTCTGGAAATTGCTCGATCGCGTGACGTGAAGAAAGTGATTCATACTTCTACAAGTGAGGTATACGGATCTGCTCAATACATTCCCATAGATGAAAAGCATCCCCTTGACGCGCCTCATCCTTATGGTGCCAGCAAGATAGCTGCTGATCGAATGTGCAACGCATACGTTAAGACGTATGGTATGAACATTTCCATACCTAGATTCTTCAATGTTTTTGGGCCTCGGCAAAGAGACAGCGGGTATGGGGCTGTCATACCAATGTTCACCAAGAGAGTTCTGAGCAATATGCAACCGATCGTGTATGGCAAGGGTATGCAGACAAGAGATTACACGTATATAGAGGATATAGTGAGAGCATTTGACCTCATTCTTAACCATAAACCGAGCCTTGAGCCAGTCAATATAGGTTATGGCAAAGATGTCAGCATACTTGACCTGGCCAATATGGTCATTAGATTATGTGGCAAAGAGGGAAAGATTAAACCTATCCATGATAAACCCAGAATTGGGGAGGTTAACAAGCTAGTTGCAGACACGAGGAAGGCAAAGAGAATCCTTGGGTGGAAACCAGAATATGACTTTGAGACTGGGCTTCGTATGTTCATCAAATGGTACAAGAAAGAAAAGTTTGGAAGAAAAAGCGCTGAGCCAACTCACGAAAACTAGCATGCATAAACGATCCACCTCTCCTTTTCGAGTCTAACTGAATATCCTTTGTCCTCGAGTTTTCTGGGCAGTGAGCGCGCGGTATAATTGGGAAAGTTCTAAATTCCGCTTTTCCACATCCTATCTCTAGAATATTGTTATAATCTAGTTTTTTCATAAGCTCGAGTGTGATTTTAAAAGCATGATCAAATGTCGCTCGATCGATGTAGAGCGGCGCGCTATTCACGGCTCAGTTGTCTCGACTGGCAACTCTCTCGAGTTCTATTCTGTTGCTTGTGCTCTGCCGCGTGGTTGGAGGTTTTTTCAGGTATATCTAGAATACTTAGGGTTCGTTATTTGTGTTCGAAGAGCCTCGAGTTCTGAGGCGCGGGTCATGTGCTATTAGCTGAAGTTTGGGAGTTGAGCTCCACCGATCGGAGCAGACGGGTTTGGATTTGTGTCGTTCACTGGCTCTTGGCTTATGATTATAGAGTCGTAGATGAAAGGGTTAACCATCAACTGCTGGAAGCTCAGCCTAGTGCCATTGTTTCCACCCAGCATTCCGAGGCTTAGGCTGTAGCTAGCATTTGAGTTAACCAGCCAGCCCTCAAAAACAGTGTTACTGGCAGGAGTTATGTTTAACGTGGCTGTGACCGTCACGAAATGACTGTCAGCTACACTGAGCTGATATTCGCCGATCACATCGCCACCGAAAGGCGAGCCGTTGACAGCGGCGGTAAGCGTGCCTTCAACGTCTACCTCTTGTTTGCTGAACCAGTTAAGAATTGCTTTCAGCAGGTTTTGAGCCATTTGTTTTCCTTCGTCTCCGCGAGCATTGTAAATGAAGCCATGGTAGTCTGGGTCAAGGCCCGTTGCAACAATTTTGCCCGCGCCGAGCGTTTTGGCATAGAGGACTGGACGGTCCGGATAACCCTCATGCACGGCTAGTGGCGTTTCTCCAGAAGTTAGAATAAAGTAGCCGTCTGCACTGCTGCCCCAATTGGAAAGATCATAATCAGTAAAGTTCTCAGTTATCGGATGGTTACTGTCAGCTATGCTAACCCACTCAGTGGACACGCTAACAAAACCCGGCTGGCCTGGCAGCCACGCGTAGTACCCGGAACCCTGATCATAGCACAGTGCACCGTTCAGGTCAAAAACGCTAGCGTTGACGTACTGCCCTGAGACCATTATGCAACCTCCTGAGGTGACCCAAGCTTCTACCTCTGCCGATACGCTGTCCAAATACGAGTCCACTTCCTCGGCCGGTCCAATTTGAGTTCCGACAATGATGATCTTGTATTTTGAGATGTTCATGGTTGCAAACTCGGACACGTTAACGGTGTCATGACTGATTCCCAGCTGGTTCAAAGCGTTATCCGTGAACCAAAAACGCTGCTGCGAGTTCTGAACAACGAGGATCGTTGATTCATTACTGGCTTTTATGGGTGTAGTTGTTGTCGTGAGAACACTTGAGGACAACGCCAACATCACGATAATCAACGTCAAACTCACTATTGATGTTACGTGGACTTTCATAGAAGGTTCTCTTGCTACGTTATGCTGTCCTGCATATTTACAGATTTCGGTGATAGCTTTGCGCGCCACATGTTATTACACTCCACTGTCGATGCACGGAAAATGTATTGAGATGCTCCGCAAATGCGTTTTGAAAAATGGCCTTGTTTGCACCGTAGTTTTTGCTAAAAATAGGGCCAAAAAAGGAATTTGTGCGCGAGTGTTATCGTGTGTGGAGGGATTTTGAGACTTCCGAGACTACCAGTTCTTGGTCCCTTTTGGTCATGATGTGACACATTGGCAATGCAAGCAGATTTCTGTACAGCTTCTCTGCTCTGTCTAATTTTCCGACCTTACGTGTCTCTGCATAGCTTGGTTGCAGGTGCAACGCGTATGTTCCTATCTGTGTTTCGATATTTCTCTTTCGCAGGTCTTCGATGATTTTGTTCCTTACTCCTTCCTTCTCAACATAAACCGCATAAGTTTGATAGGTGTGCTTGACGTTCTTGTTCCGGGTAGGCGGTCTCAGCATATCGACTTCAGCAATCAGCTTGTCGTAATAGGCGGCTAGTTCGATTCTTCTGTTTATTATTGAATCTATCTTCTTCATTTGCTCTACACCGATGGATGCCAAGACATTACTCATCTTGCAGTTCGTTCCCATTTGCGTGAATATGATTTCTCCGTTCTTTGTCTCCATGCCGAACATTCTCAGTCTTTGAAGTCTCTCTGCAAGCGCGGGATCGTCTGTGACGGTCATTCCTCCCTCGCCAGTTGTAATCACTTTTCTCGGGTGGAAGCTGAAGCATGTGATGTCGGCCATTGTTCCGGTTTTCCTGCTGCCATATTCAGCTCCCAGGCTGCAAGCGGCGTCCTCTATGACGGAGAGGCCATACTTGTCTTTTAGCGCGCTTATCGGTCTCGTGTCTAACGGGTTTCCGCCCCAAGAGACCGCGATTATACACTTGGTTTTTTTGCTGAGGGCATTCTCTATCTCTTGAACGTCTATATTGCGAGAGGACGTGTCCACGTCAACAAGGACTGGGGTTGCCCCCATCCATGCTACCACGTTTCCCGTTGCTGGGTGGGTGAAGTCGGGTACTATTACTTCGTCGCCTGGGCCTACGCACAGCGCTCTTAGGGCTAACTCCAACGCTGTCGTGCAGGACGTTGTGGCAAAGGCGTATTTAGCACCGACATATTTTCTTACGATTTCCTCGAATTCCCTTGTTTTTTCTCCTTCTGTGAGCCATCCCGACCGGAGAACTTGTTTTACCGCTTCAATTTCTTCTTCTCCAATAACGGGCTCGATTAGTTTGATTTTCTTTTCAGGCATATACATTGCCAGCTTTCTTGTCTTTAGTATCGCAAGGTTTTCCTATTTAAGGAGAAAACGTTTTTAACATTATTGTTTCTGATACATGTTGAGAGTAAAGACCATGCCGAAGAATAAAGTCGTAGTCACAGGAGGCGCAGGTTTCATCGGCTCACACCTGTCACACAAGCTTGTTGATTTAGGATACGATGTTGTTATACTGGACAATCTGACAAGAGGAAGATGCGAATACATACAGGATCTGGTTGACGCCAAGAAGGCGAAATTCATTGAAGGTGATATAAGGAATTCGCAGACTGTCCGCGACGTTGTGAAAGGCGCAAAATACGTTTTTCACGAAGCCGCTGTCTGCATTAACTATTCCGTTGCGCATCCAGAAGAAAGCATCCAGATAAACGTAGACGGAAGCTTCAACGTTTTCAAAGCAGCGTCAGACACAGGGGTTGAAAAGCTAATATTTGCTTCTTCAGCCTCAGTTTATGGAAATCCACAGTACCTTCCCATGGATGAAAAGCACCCCTTCAACCCCATAACTCCGTATTGTGTTAGCAAGATCGCCGGAGAATATGCCTTGAAAATCTTTGCGCCTAAAGGACTGAAATATAACATTCTGAGGAACTTCAATGTTTACGGTCCGAGACAGAGCGTTGATGCCTTTTATTCGTCTGTGATAATTAATTTTATGAAGAATGTTCAGGGGGGAAAGCCGCCGGTCATTTCCGGTGACGGTAGCCAATCAATGGATTTCGTGAACGTTTACGATGTGGTAGACGCCAACATTCTTGCCGCAGAAAGTGATGTTTGGGGCGAAGCATTTAACGTGGGGAGCGGCGTTTCAACTTCAGTCAAAATGCTTGCAGAAACCGTGATCAAGCTGTTCAACAGCAAGCTCGAGCCGGATTACCAAAAAGAACAAAAGATTATTGTGCGCAGACGGCAGGCTGATATTTCAAAAATAGAAAAAATGTTGAAGTTCAAACCTAGAGTTGGATTTGAAGCGGGCTTGGCTGAGGTTGCTAAAGACATTACGAAACATCCAAAGTTCTACTAGAAATGCAAAGCCCTTATCTTGAACGCGCGCGCGACGTTAAGAAACATCCCGAGTACTATTAGAAACCCATGCAGAAAAGATAATAAGAAAAACCGAGTACTGTTTGGTATTCAGTTAGCACGATCCATAGTCAGTTCATATATATTGATGTGACAGTCGTGGAAGGATGGCTGACAAGATAACATTTGAAGGCGAAAGTAGTATCGAGGGCGAACAAGTGCAGCTGTGCAAATCCCTAAAAATAGGGAGGAACACAACCATTAAGGGAAAGGAAATACTTGTCGAGGATAATGTCGTGATAGGCAATAACACCACTATTTCAGCAGACCATATACACATAGGCTTTGGATCAAAGATTGAAGATAACTGCAGGATACAACTGACTGGGCAGAATAGCAAATTCTCAATCGGCGACAACTGCTTCATTGGATATGACAGCAAAATAATTGTTTCTTCTTTTGAGGCTGGAGATTACGTTTCACTGCACAACCATCTACTTGTTAATGGTTACAAGCCTTGCACGCTAGGTCATAATGTATGGATCGGGCAGAACTGTATTTTGAACTCCACAGACAGGTTGACGATAGGCAATGGTGTTGGAATAGGGACATACAGCTGCGTATGGACCCATGGCTTTTTTGGAGAACTAATCGAGGGCTGTACGATTTTCAAAGTGGCTCCCGTAACTATCGAAGACGATGTTTGGTTGGTCGGTTCTTTCAACGTCGTATCACCAGGGATAACCGTGGGAAGAAGATCGGTTGTCTTGACTGGTTCAGTTGTAACGAAAGACGTCCCACCTTATGCGTGTGTTGCTGGCAACCCAGCCAAAGACATAACAGAGAAATTGCATCCTTACAAACAGGTTACTGTCGAAGAAAAATATGAGATGATGAAAAAATTCATGAAGGAATTTGTGACCGCAGTCAAAGCGAATAATCTTACAGAACTGGAAAATGGCTGGCACATAGAAGAAGATCACCAATCATACAACATTATCTTCCTTGAAGAGGCAAACGACCAGGCAATTAAGGAAGATGCGAAAGAAATTATCTTTGCCAAGAAGAACACTACAAGTAAGTACTGCTATGAGACAACAATCTTTGATCTCTCAAACAAAACATACACGAAGAGAAGGACAGAAATAGAGATTAGAGTAATAAGATTTCTGCTTCCTACTAAAGCAAGGTTCTTGCCGATGACCACCAGGAATGGATAGTGGTTAGCTTTAACGTGAAACGTCATCCGAGAATCGATGTCAGTCCTCGTCGCGTTTCAGCTTTCTCACTGATTTGTCATAGGCCTTGACTTTCGCGTTTTCGTGCCAAACTCGTAGCCATTCTTCTTTATATATTCTATTTCTTGCTGCAACTTCATTGAACAAGTTTGCTAAAACAGTCTCTCTCTTGCAGGCATTTTCTGTCCACAAGAATGGATGAATCAGCAAATGCACACGTGTGGACTTGAATTCCAGAAGCCTGGACAGGTCTCTCAAGAACCAGGCTCTGCAAGAGTCGGAAACGTAATTCTCGCAAAATCTAGGGTCGTAAACATTGATGTACCCTTTGACATTTCTAAGTGGGTCTTCTCCGGTAATAAGAGACACATTGTGGCAGGCAACGCTGAAGATCTTCCTGTTTAAGAGGCGTTCAAGCATTTGAATTTCGTTGTGCATTGATTCTCTAGGAGTTCGCCCGTAGCTTTCGTAAGTTTCGACGTCGTAGTGAAGCCCGATTTCATGGCCCAATCCTGAAATTTCCTTCAAGGTGTTTAGGCTGTCTTTCTCCAGAAGGTTGTAGAGCTTGTGAGAAAACAATACAAAGTAGGTGGATTTGATTTCAAGCTTTTTCTCCCGTTCCGCCATTTTTAGCGCCGCTTCAAGAGAGGCATCCACGTCGTGACGAAGAATAAGGAAGGGCGCATTGGTGTCCGTGACTTCGCAGAAGGGTATTATTCTGTATTTCTTCTTTAGCAGGTTAATGAAGTCAATGTAGGCGTCGTAAGTGAAATCTCTGAGCCTGTTGAGCAAGGCAACGTCTCCTACTTTTTTGGTTCCTTGTCTAATTTCGCCACACCCCTATCACGGTACCTTCAACTCCGTCTTCGCGTGCGCTGTTCCAAAAATCGCGGGCGGGGTGTGCAGAATTTTTGAGCTTGGTGATCATCGCAGAATCTTCCAACTCTTTCCCTATGCATAGACACCTATGTGTCAAAAAGCTCCCTTCCGAGTTTTGGAGGGATTGAACGAAACTGTCTCGAAAAAACGCGAATACCATAATGCCTCAAAAAATCTCTTAAATCATCAGTAACTTCATCATCTTTCCCGCTATATGTATAGTCTGAAAGATTTATCAAGAAATTTTTGTCTGAAACCGGCATGCTCTCGAAAGTTAGAAAGACATTCCTTAAGCTCTGATCATATGGTTTGCCTCTGATGGAAGGTGAAAAAATTATCTGAAATTTTCTGGACAGGTACTCTCCAGCGATGATTAAGGCATCATCGCTTTTGGTGAGAGTTACCCCATCTACTTTATCTTCGAGTAGTTCTGCGTATTTCTTCAGCAGGTCCTCCATTATCTTGATCTTGTCTTCGAATGTCAACTTCTTGGGGTAGTCTGGTTGCGTCTTTATTACCTTTGCAGGTACTCCCCCGATGACACAGTAGGATGGAAAACTCTTGGTAACGACGGCACCAGCACCAATAGTGCAATAATCTCCGATTCTTGCTCCGGGTAAAATCACAGCTCTGTACCCTATAATCACGTTGTTTCCAATTTTGACGGGTGCAAATTCACTGCTATATCCTTCTATTACCGAGTTCCAGAAACCGTGGGTTATGATCGTTGAACCTCCGCTGAAACCAACATTGTTTCCTATTTCTACAGGCATGCACACGTTTATGAAACTGTCATGAATTACGCATCGTGAGCCAATTTTTATTTGTGCGGTTGGGCGATCTGCACCACCGCCACCTATTATTAGGGGAGTAGGGTTGTCGTCTGAATAGAAGAAATCGCCTATCTCAATGTTTCTTGCCTTAAATCTAGCGTTTCTTCTTATAATGCTATTCTTTCCTATTCTTAGCTTCTCGTACGCAATTATCCTAGTATCGGCGTCTATCCTTGTGTCTTGATCAACGTAAACATCATGCGAAAATACACTTGTTCGTAGTGCAATTTTCACATTTTTGGCGAAATGCACTTTTTTGCTTTTTATAACCACGTCAGGTTCTATTTTCACACCTTCATCTATGAACAAATCATCTGTACATATCTCTGTGTTATCTCCGATAGTGCAGTTCTTTTTTATCAGAAGCGTTCTGGCTTTGATCTTTAGATTCGCTCCTAACGTTACTCCAGCTTCAATCTCACCAGTTTCGTATTGTATTGCATGCTGCACAGTTCCACCTACCCATAATAACCACCATTAATATGAATTACTTGACCTGTAATGTATGCGGCTTCATCGCTGCACAGGAACACAATTAGACTAGCCACCTCCTCTATCTTTCCAAAGCGTTTCATGGGGATTTCTTGTAGAACTTTTTGCCTCGTTTCTTCTGTCAGTCTAAGGTTCATGCCTGCCTCAATATAGCCAAAGGCGACACAGTTGACAGTGATGTTTCTATTAGCGACCTCCTTAGCAACTGTTTTTGTAAAACCAAAAAGACCAGATTTTGATGCAACATAATTGCTTGCACCGAATAATCCTGTCTGCCCGACCACTGATGAAATGTTTACGATTCTTCCCCACCCTTTCTCCCTCATCACAGGTACTACATGTTTTGTGCAAAGAAAGACTCCTGTGAGATTGGTGAACATTACTTCATCCCAGATGTTTTTATCCATTTTCCAGACAACTCTATCGTTATGTACACCAGCATTATTGACTAAGATATCTACAGTCCCAAATCTCTCCTTTGTTATTTTGACCATCTTAACAACTTCTTCCTCTTTCGAAACATCTGATTTTACAATTTCTACATCAGTCTGATATTTCTGAACAATCTCATTTGCAGTTTCCTTTGCCGCGTCTTCTTGAGAGCAATAGTTGATTACTGTCTTTGCACCTTCTTTTGCGAATGCTGTTGCGATTCCCTTCCCGATACCTCTGGAGCTTCCAGTTACTATGCATACTTTATCTTTCAGACGCATTGTTCAACACCATTACCTTCGCGTTCGCAATTTCTCCCACGCGCTAGCATATAAGAAATCATCCTCTGTTCATAGCTTTTTCGTCATGCACGCCACGCACTATGCAAATGCATAGCTCCATCTGAGAGGCAAGATGCAAAACCTGACGTTTGAAGTAAGAGGTTATATTGCGTCGGCTTTGTTATATTTTGTCTAATGATAAGACGAAGGCCTTGAGATGGGACTAGATTTGCTGCCTTCAGTGTTCCTTGGCGCAATCGTTTTTTTTGCGAGACTTACTCAGTGGCACTTCTACCTAGGCAGAAGACTGAAGGGAATGTTTCTGTCCAGCGCCGATACCTGGATATTTCTGATTGATGCCAAGAAGATAAGAGAACACGGTTTCAAGCTTTCCAGCAGAATCAGAGGAGAAAGCGTTGAAGCGGACAAGTATTATCCTCCGCTTTTTTTCTATTTGCTGGCTGTTATTCCAGAAAACTTCGTGAAACCAATGGTGAAATACGGTCCGGCTCTTGCAGACGCTTTCATCTCGCTCATTCTTACTATTTCAACGATTCTGATAACGAACAATGTCGTGCTCGCGGCTCTGGCTGCGGGCGTGTACTTGAGTTCTCCTATGATTTTTCAGCAGACTTTCTGCTTTTGTATCCGACCGCTTAGTATTCTTTTGGTTTCATTCATCTACCTCTTTTCCCTCAATTTTTCGTGGTTCAATTTCCTTGTCATTTCCGTATTAGTCGCTTTCATTCTTCTGCTTCACAAGTTCGCGGCTCAAGTAGTACTCTTCACGTCCTTGGCGTTCCTGTTCATCGGAAGATTTGACTATCTGCTTTCTGTCGCAGCGGGCTTCCTCATCTCCCGGGCTATCTCAAAGGGGTATTATCTTAAAGTGCTAAAAGCCCACGTTGACCACTTGAAATCAAGCTACTTGAAACAATTCGTATACAGTCGCACCGAAAGCCCCCTGAGAAAGACAGCAGCGTTGGCAATCTATTGTCCTTGGATCCTATTCTTTACTGCCTCGATATTTGTCCTCTGGGGAAACATTTTTTCAGCCTCATTGATTTCCTCATTTGTATGGATCATCACGTTAGCGCTATTCGCAGTATTGACCAATTTCTGGAGGTTCAGAATAATAGGTGAGGGATGGCGGTATCTGGGGTACATGGTTTTTCCATTGGCTTTCTGGGCTGCGTCCGCAGTTAATTATTCATCAAATCTGTTATGGGCCTACGCCCCTTTCATCGTTGCGGGCATCGCTATAGGCTACTACTACGTGTTGAGACTTTTCGGCAGACATCAGAAATATCTTGTCAGTGAGGCCGACACAGAGATTTTCAAGGAAATATCCGCGATTGAAGGACGCACCATAGCCGCTTTGCCCAAGGAGTTCACCTACCCTATCTCGTATTTCAGCGGAAAAGACTACGCTACCAAATTGGAACTCGACTTTGAAGAACGAGCGGCAGAACTCGCGGATATAGTTGTCCTCAACAAGGAGTACGCTGGTGCGCCACTCTACGAGGGACTCAGGAAGAGAGGGTACACCGCAAGGCTTGAAAAAGACAAGTGGATAGCTTACGCCCGCTAACCTCGCATAGACTAGCACGCACTGATACAAATCGGCAGGGTGGGCAAGCACTCTTAATAAACGAATTGAATTCATGATTATAATGGAGTGTTCAACGATGAAGAATGGGCGAGCTCCTGACCCCCAGATGCGAAAGCGCGCGCGCTGGCATCGAACTACCAAACTATTTAAACTTGGCACTTGTAAAATCGTAGAAGCGGGAAAGTGGACTTCATGCTGAAGCCGAAGATAGGAAAAAGCGTTGAGACAGGAGAAAACGTCAAGTTCGGCAAGGACGTCACAGTTTGGAACTTCGTTGTCTTAGGCGACAACACGAAAATTGGCGACGGAACCGTGATCGGCAGCTTCTGCGACATCGGCAAGAACGTGGTGATCGGAAAAGACTGCAGCATTCAGGCGCATGTGACGATTTCAAACGAATGCAAGATAGGCGACTCCGTCTTCATAGCTCCCAACACAAGTCTCTTGAACGACAAATACCCCAAGAGCGGTACGTTGACGCCCGTCTTCGTCAAGAACAGGGCAATCATAGGCGGCGGCGTCACAATCCTGCCAGATGTCACAGTTGGAGAAGGCTCCGTCGTCGGTGGCGGAAGCGTAGTGACCCGTGATGTTCCGCCCAAGACGGTTGTGATGGGGGTTCCAGCAAGGCCAGCGATGACTTTGGAGGCATATGAAGCCAAACGTAACGCCTTTCTGAAGCGCCCCGGCAGGTGAAAGAATGAGGGTGTGGTACGATGCCTGTACGGGCAAACACGTCAGGTACGGCGCCGCCATAGCTAAGCAGTTAAGGAAAGCGGGACACGAAGTTATTTTTACGACTAGGGAGCATCCTGACACCTTGTTTTTGGCCCGAGTGCTAGGTGAAAACCCCGTTGTCGTCGGAAAGTACTCCCCCACATCACTTTTTTCCAGGTTAGAGGAAAGCGCTAAGCGAATGGTTCAGCTCGCAGAATTGTTCAAGGATCGCTTGCCCGACGTGGCCATATCGCACCAGTCTGTCGAGCTGTGCCGTGTCGCATTTGGGCTGGGTGTGCCAGTAATCTTGACCGCGGACACGCCGCACGCGAACGCGGTGAACAGGTTGACGGTGCCTCTAGCGGAAACCCTGGTTATTTCTGAAGCCATCCCTCAGGGGTTTTTCAGAAGATTCGGGGCAAAGAGCATCGTCCAGTTCAAAGGAGTAGATGAGGTCGCATGGATTAAAGACTTCAAGCCCATTGGAAAGTTCGAGTTTGAGAAGCCGCTGATTGTGGTAAGGCAGATGGAGACCAGAGCCGCGTACGCGCTTGGAAAACGTGATGAAACAGTGGAGCTCACCGAGAAACTGGGTTCACTGGGAAACGTTCTTTTCATCTCTCGATATGAGAGGACTGAAAAGGAAGGCGCAGCTACCGAGTCAGATTTTGTGGATTCGGCCAGTGTTGTTGCGCATGCGGACTTGGTTGTTAGTGTAGGCGGAACAATATCTAGAGAGGCTGCATTGCAGGGTGTGCCCAGCATAGTAGTCTCTGAAATAGGACGCACCTATGTTAACAAGTATCTCGCAAAGCTCGGGTTTCCCTTGTTTATAACAAATACACGCGAAGCATTGAGGTATTCGAAGAAGTATCTTGGCAAACGGTTTGACGTGAAATCCAAGCTTGCTCGTCTGGAAGACCCCGTCGGCATCATTGGAAGAGTTGCTGCTGAGCTGACGAGGACAGAAAAGTAAAATGGCTTGATGAGTGTTAGGATAGTGCAAAAGGGCCGGTCGTCTAGCTTGGTGAGGACATTGGCTTTACGAGCATGTTCTAACATTGACCCAAACCATGAAACAACATTAAATCTAGATGAATTTGACCACTGGGTCAAGGGCAAGTATGCAGAATCCTACCATCATACAATAATGTGTTATGTCAAGAGATACTACAGATTTGTATTCTCTGATAACCTTAGGGACCTAGACTTATTGCCTCAATCCATCAAAAACAACTGCGTCAAGTCTCTAACAATTCTCAGCAAATATCTAGGAGTCTATGATAACTTTGCATCTAAGCTGAAGAATCACGGTATTAAACTATCGAGTCCAAGTACTTTCAATGCCTTCTTAAGAATAATGAACGGAAATGACTTAGATATCCTAAAATGGTATGCTGAAGTTCAAGATCTACTCAGAAATAACGAAAGGACTTTCCTGAAGTATCTGCTGTTTTCTGGACTCAGAAAAAATGAGGCCATCAAGTCTTTCAACAGGATCATCGAATTAGCCAAAAACCATAGATTATCAGAATACTATGATTCTAGCCTTAACTGTTTATGGCACTTCAAATATCCCAAAGACTTCATACGAAAAACTAAGAATTGCTTCATCACATTCATAACAGAAAACATGGCACAGGTGAGATAGCTAACAGCGAGCCCATAACCTATGAGATGATTAGGAAAAGATTATTGAGAAACAAACAGAGATGCAGGATAAACGAATTAAGAGATTTCTTCGGTACCTATCTACTGAGACATGGAATATTGGAACAAGAGATTAACCTCTTACAAGGCAGAATACCACCAAGCATCTTTGTGAAACATTATTGGACTCCTAAAGCTGTCAGAGTTAAGAGACAGAACACTAAAGGCATTGTCAGAGCTAGAACAAACATTCAACAAAACTACCTAATCGAAACAGTTCGACATTCCACTTTCTTTTCATATAGCCCTTAGAACTTCGATGAAAAACTTCTAGGGAGTCTCTGAAATCCTCCTTTTCCCGCTCATAAGGTATGTTTATCTTCTAGAAGATAGTTCTATACAGTGGGGGAGAGTGTTATGGACCTGACTTTCCCGTCGAAAAGGAGAAGTTCTTTGATCATTTCTGTAGCCATTCTGAAAGCTGCAAAGAAGGGCATCAGGCAAATACACTTGCTTAGTTCGGTTTCTCTAAGTTACGGACAATTCACCAGGTATATCGAGTTTCTGAAAGCCCATGGTTTTATTGAAGAAAAGGGCAACATATACCAAACCACAGATGAAGGGTTGAAGCTGATTGAGGAATTTGATTCTTCATCACTGATACAAAGTGTTCTGGTTACCTAAGACCCAGCATTTTCGCACATCACTAGTTCCCTCTTTTCTTTGTCTGTAGAACAGTTGAAACTTCGATGAAAAACTTCTAGGGAGTCCCTGAAATCTTGATCAATAGAAATAACTATCTAGAAGCATAAGCATTACTGGATAAATGAAACATGCCTAGTGGATGAAGTAGATGGCTCGAAAAGAACGATGTTCCCAATGTGGAAGTAAGAAAATAATAGTTCAAGCTGGTTCCAAGAAGTGTGAAGTATGTGGATACCAGTGGAGTGGAAGAAAAGGAAAGAAACCCTCCAAAAAAGAGAGAACAAGATACTAAAAGAAGATTAAATGCTTAGGCTCTGAACTTCTATGGAGCCTCTAGCTTTTGGAAGAGCAACTGGGGATCTGAGAATTATGAGGAATTGACATTATGATCTCCGAACAGCCTTATTCAATAGTTTATATGTTAATAACAGACAGAATCTTTCTACTTCTTCTCGGTTCTTGTTAGTATTTTTGGTTCCTTCCATTCTTCTCTGAGAATGCTATACAAACAAGCGTCTCTGAGTTGTCCTCTGAGGAAAAAGAGTTTGCGAATTGTTCCTTCCTTCTTGAAACCTGCTTTTTCCAGAACCTTCTGTGAACCCACATTTCTCACATCAGTCTGGGCTTGAATACGCTCTATATTATTTGAAAGAAACAAGTAGTCCACCATAATGTTGACGGCTTCTGTGCAGTAGCCTTTCCCCCTCTCACTCGGCACCAAAATATAGCCTATTTCCAGTTGCCTAGCTGCAGGATGTAGGACGTAGAAATGGGATACAAAACCGATTTTGCTTCCGTCTTTTTTCTCTATGATAAATGGTTTCAGTTCAAGATGCTTTGGAGACTTAACATTGACCACATCCATCTTAGCATTGATCTCAAGGATCTGATGTAGCAGAAAGAAAGATAGAAGATAAGATAATGTTATGTTGAAGATAAGATAATGTGGTTCTGTTAACTCTTAGGGCTTGCATGGATAAAGATATGCCTACGTTAACCAAAGAGGGAGAACCGATTTTCTTAAATTACTAATACAGCTTGAAATGACATAATATAAGAAAGGCAAGAGTCAACAGAACCAATTTCAGGATTTCAATCGAAGAGTCTTCCAAAAGTCTTAAGAATTGTAAAAAGGACTAATTAATGATGTGCCATGGATAAAATGAAAACTATCGATAACAAACTTCTGTGTGAACTGATGAAGAATAGCCGCAGGAGTGACAGAGAATTGGCTAAGGTTCTCGGAATTTCTCAGCCCACTGTCAGCAGGAAAAGGGTCAATCTTGAAAAGAGCTTTATTGATGGGTATACGGCGATACCGAAATGGGAGAAAATTGGTTTTGAACTTGTTGTGTTCAGCTTTGTAAAACACAATATTAAGTATACCAAACCTGAAGTGAGCGAAGCAGCTTTCAAGAGAGTGAAAGAGTGGATGATGAAACAACCGAATGTTATCTTAGCCATAGAAGGACAAGGAATGGGATGGGATGGCATCTTTGTTTCATTCCACAAGAGCTATTCAGACTATGTAGAGTTCATGAGAGAGCACAACAGTGAGTTTTCAAACTTATTGATTGATAGTCAAAGCTTCATCGCAAACATTAACCCAACAAGTATTAGAAAACCATTTCACCTGAAATATCTGGCAGATGCGAAATAGTGTAGGAGTCTTTATTTTTCCATTTTGAGTTGTGCTAGTAATTCAGGAAGATCTTCCATCACTCAAGTCTCGAAAAGTTAACAGAACCGATAGTGTCATGGATCTTTTGTCTTCTGTCTCTATAGGATTTAATACTGTCCTGAAGACTAAGGCTATACTGCAGTTTAAGATGTATCCTACAATGTGTACCTTTTACATCCTATTAACGAACCCTGAAAACTTCTCAATGGTCATTATATCCTTGAAAAGCTCTCAGGCTGAGTGCATAATGGAAACTAAGGAGGTGAAATAGTGAGATTGAAATGTGAACAATGTGGAATTGAGGGATTCTTACAGAAGGTAGGCAAAAACTACTATCGGATAAGGCACTATAAAGGACTGAATCCTGTCACTAAAAAATCAGAGTTCTTCTATCATCAACAGAGTAAAGATTATGTAGAGAGGATACCAAAGGAACTTGGGCCTAATGAAAACTTGGGCACTAGCAACAACGGCCAGTGTTCAAGTGTTCAATGTAGAACCGAAAATACCATTGAACATAAACTCAATGATTTAGGCTTAGAATCTAAAAATGTGGGCCGGTCGTCTAGCTTGGTTAGGACATTGGCTTTACGAGCCAAAGGTCGCCGGTTCAAGTCCGGTCCGGCCCACCTACTGCGCACACTTTTCTTGAAGTCATATTTGTATCATAGTAGACCGGGGTAGGTTACGTCCAGAAAACCTGACAAGAATGGCTTGCTGGGTTTTGCGCCCGCCATGGTCTTCGACAGACAGCTGTAAATTCTTCACCTGTGATGTTCTTTTTCACCTTAATGAAGGCTTCACGAAAGCGCCATACCCCATTTTTCCCACAACCTCGCCCTCTTTCGCGACGATTCGTCCCCGAACCAACGTCACAGCATGCTCTGCAGCCACCACCCACCCTTCGTAGGGCGTGTAGTCGGCGACGCACTTCATATCCTCAGCCTTGATCCTGTGCTGCTTGTGAAAGTCAAAAACCACGATGTCTGCGTCAGCGCCCTGCTGCAAAACGCCCTTCTTCGGATACAGCCCGAAGAGTTTAGCCGGGTTTTCAGAGGAAGCCTTGACGAATCTTTCAAGCGAAATCTTTCCCTCTTTAACTCCCTTTCCCAGCATCACTAGAGCAAGCGTTTCGAGTCCGGGTACCCCTGGCGGAGTTTTCCAAACGTCTTGCAAACCCACGTCCTTTTCTTTCTTCTTAAAGGCACAATGATCAGACACAACTAAGTCTACGGTTCCATCATACAGACCGTTCCAAAGCGCATGTGCGTCATATTTTGTCCGTAGAGGTGGAGTAGTAACGATGCAGGGGCCCAGTTCACTGTACGAGTCTCTCGTGAAAAACAGATGATGCGGACAAACTTCCGTCGTGACGTGCAAGCCTCGGGCCTTTGCTGCCTGAATCAAGCTCACGCCTTCCCTTGTTGACAAGTGACACACATGAAGACTCACATTCACCTTCCTAGACAAGATCAAGGCCTTGGCTATGGCCTGCGCCTCCGCCTCGCTGGGCCGCGAGTCGGCAAACGCCATCACGTCTTTCCTTCCCTTAGACACCATCCGCTCCTTCATATCGGTCAGCACGGAGTTGTCCTCAGCATGCACAGCCGCTACTGACTTCGCCTTTGAAATCAACCTGAAAGCCTCAAACAGTATCTCGTCGTTCTTGACAGGCATGTCGCCGCACATCATTATTTCGCCGAAACCGACCACACCTGCCCTAACCAAGTCTCCTATTTCCACCAAGTCCTTCTCATCAGCGATTTCCCCTCCGTACAGGCCGAAGTCCACGAAAGATTCCTTTTGAGCCATCTCCTTTTTCCTGTTCAACATTGCCACCGAGGAAGTGCGAAGCTGCGCGGAGGAGGCCATGTCGATTATGGTTGTCACTCCGCCCGCAGCCGCAGCCGCCGTGCCTGTCCTGAAGCTTTCACGGATGAACCCTGGATCGCACACGTGCACATGGGCGTCAATAATTCCGGGCAGCACGAAAAGCCCGCCCACATTCAGCACCTTGTCAGCCTTGGGCAGATTGGTTTCTTTCGAGATGGCAACAATCTTTCCCTGGTCCACCGCTATGTCAGCCTCGGTGACGCCAGTCGATGTCGCTATTTTTCCTCCCTTCAGCAAAAGATCTACAGTCATTTCCCCAGAACCCCTAGTCTGCAAACATCAATTGTCAATGAATAAAGTTATATTTTAGTAAGGCGGTGAAGGCTTAAAAAAAGAGATGCTGTATACGTGCCTGAAAATCTCAAAACTGCGATAATTCTTGCAAGCAAAGCGTTTGGCACTCTTGAAGGAAAAACTGCCAACGACCTCGTGATATACGGGGGCAAATACAAAATCGTAGCGGTAATTGATGAGAAGAAAGCAGGAAAAGACGCCGGAGAAGTCTTAGGAATAGGCAAGAAGAAAATATCCATCGTCGGAGGCCTTAAAGAAGCATTGAAGTACAAGCCAGACGCCTTAATCATCGGAATCGCTCCGCCTGGAGGCAGTCTTCCAGAAGAGTGGAAGAGCATCATCAAAGAAGCTATCAAGAACGGGTTGGACATCGTGAGTGGGCTGCACTATTTCTTCGGTGACCAGCCGGAATTCAGTGACCTTGCAAAGCAGCATGGAGTCAAATTGATCGATCTAAGAAAACCTCCTAAGAATCTTGAAGTACTCATGGAAGTATTAAACATCAAAGTGCCTGTCGTGGCAATCCTCGCCACCGATGCTGCCACTGGCAAGAACATAGTCATGATGGAACTCGTGAAAGAGGCCGAAAAAAGAGGCTTGAACGTCGGCGCCGTAGCAACAGGGCAGACGATGATGCTGGTAAGAGGCGACGCTGGCGCAGCCATAGACGCCATTCCCGGAGACTTCATACCTGGAACCGTGGCCAAAATGACTGCTGACGTTGCGAAGATGGGAAAGGACCTAATCATCGTTGAAGGACAGGCTTCACTCTCTCACCCAGCCTACGGAGTTGAAACCCTGGCGATACTCTACGGTTCTCAGCCTGACGCTGTCATAATGGTTCACGATCCATTCAGAGGAACACGGGACGGCTTTCCAACAATGAAAGTACCAAGTCTCAAAGAGGAAATACGTTTGATTGAAACGTTGTGCCCCAGGACCAAGGTTGTTGGAATTGCAATTAGCTATATTTACAATTACAACGGTTTGAAGTCGGATGAAGAAATCAGGGCGGCCATAAGGCAAGCCGAAAAGGAAACGAATTTGCCCGCAACTGATGTCCAGAGGTTCGGCGTGGAGAACTTGTTTGAGGCAATGGCCGAACGCTTTGAGAAAGTCAAGAAACCGTTGAGGAAAAAGTGAAAGTGTTGAAGAGTGAATCCTAGTTCAGCTGCCTTTGTTACATGATCGCGGCCATTATTGCTTTTTGGGCGTGCAATCGGTTTCCGGCTTCGTCGAACGCGACGCTTTGAGGTCCGTCGATGACTTCGTCGGTCACTTCCATCCCGCGGTCTGCGGGCAGGCAGTGCATGTAAATGGCCTTGGCTGTCAAATCCATCTTCGCCTGATCGCAAATCCAAGATTTGTTCTTCCTAGCGTACTCTAACGCCAGTTGTTTGTCCGGTTGAGCTGGGCCTCCCCATGGTCCTGGCAGTGCAGCCCTCGCAGTCCAGCTTTTAGGATAGACCACGTGTGCCCCTTCAAAAGCCTCTTCCATGTTATCCGTCTCCGAGAAGCTGCCCCCATACCTGTCCGCGTTATCTTTAGCCCATTCAATGATCCTATCATCAAGTTCAAAGCCCTTAGGCCTGGCAAAGACGACGTCCATACCCATTTTCGAAGCTATCAAGACACAGCTCTGAGGTACTGCAAGCGGTTTTAATCCTTCGCTGAAAGCCCACGACATAACGAACTTCTTACCCTGGAACTTGCCAACGTGTTCGTCTACAGCCTGAATGTCAGCCATTTCTTGACAGGGATGATAAACATCATCTTCCATGTTGATGACCGGAATCTTTGCCCACTTGGCAAACTCTTCAACGGTGCGATGTCCGCGTCCATACATCCACTTGGCAGCATCACCGTAAATTCTGATGGCGATAGCGTCTCCCATCTCGTCAAGTACGCGGGCCACGTCAGCGATCCGCTCCGTCTTGTAAGCCTCTTCATCCTCGGGCAAAGCAGGGACGTAAATGTCTTGGGGCGAAAGGAAATGAGCATGCCCGCCCAGTTGAGTCATGCCGGCTTCAAAACTGTTTCTCGTCCGCAGTGAGCGATTGAAGAAAATCATGAACAGCGTGCGGTCGCGGAGAATTTCAGCTGTGGATTTTCTTGCTTTGTACTTCTGCTTCAAGTCCTTGGAGGCCGTTATGAGCAGCTTAAGATCTTCTTGGCTCCAGGATTGTGTCTCGAGCCAATCTTTTCCCTTAAAAGCTCCAATGTATGGCTTCATTTCGTACACCTTGGGTTGAGGAAAAACAGTAGGTGGATTTATAAGTTTTATCTCTTCAGAAAGGACGAAGGGCGGTATAATTGATAGATCTCACGATGAACGAAGAGCAGCTTGAGAGAACAGTTCAGAGGTGCAGAGAAAGGAAGATAGTGGTTCCCACCTTTGCTCAGCTAAAGAACCCCAACACCGCGCCGAGTGCAATCAAGGAACAGCTTAGGAACACAGGGCTCTGGGACGTTGCCCCTCAAAACCTGTTCAGAATCATTTGGAAGAACGACCCTGTACCCAGCGGCGGGTTGTTTCGGTCCGCAGCCAATTATATAGAGTTGCCGTCGGAACTCACCGGCGTTGAGGCGAGAATAATCGCCCTAGTCGGGAAGTGGTTTCCAACAGGGTCACACAAGGTAGGCGCGACTTTCGGTTGTCTGGTTCCCCCGCTTGTGACAGGCCAGTTCGATCCCACAAGGCATAAGGCAGTATGGCCCAGCACTGGGAACTTTTGCAGAGGAGGCGCCTACGATGCGACGCTTCTCGGATGCGACAGCATTGCGATTCTTCCCGAGCAAATGTCCAGGGAACGATTTGAATGGCTGAAGACCGTGGCAGGTGAGATAATTGCCACACCCGGAAGCGAGAGCAACGTGAAAGAGATATACGACAAGGTGTGGGAGCTCAAGCGAACAAGAAAAGACATTTTCGTTTTCAACCAGTTCAGCGAGTTCGGCAACTACCTGTTCCATTATGACGTTACAGGACACGCGATGGACGAGGTCCTCAAAAAGGAGCTTGGAGGAGGCGGATTTCAAGGCGTATGCCTAACAACCGGATCAGCAGGGACGATTGCGTGCGGCGACTACTTGAAGCAAGTGTACCCCGCTTCAAAGATCGCTGCTGGAGAAGCTCTTCAGTGTCCTACGCTTCTGCTCAATGGGTACGGTGCTCACAGAATAGAAGGCATAGGCGACAAGCATGTTCCCTGGATTCACAACGTGAGAAACACGGACGTCGCCATTGGAATTGACGATGACGACCCGCTCAGCTTGATGAGACTGTTCAACGAGCCTGCAGGACGCAGATATCTAACAAAAGAGGTCGGCGTTCCCGAGGAGCTGGTTTCTAAGCTTGACCTGCTGGGCATTTCCAGCATAGCCAACGTGCTCATGTCAATAAAATTCGCAAAATACTACGAGCTCACCCGCAAGGATGTTGTGCTGACGGTGTTTACGGACTCGATGGAACTGTATCAATCCCGCCTGCGAGAGGCGCAAGAACGAAACGGCGAATACCATGAGAAAGATGCGATCCGAGATTTCCACAGGCACCTGATGGCCGTGAAGACTGATTCGATGATGGAACTCACGCATTACGACCGCAAACGAATACATCACCTGAAATACTTCACATGGATAGAGCAGCAAATGTTCAGTCTCCCCGAACTGAACAGTCAATGGTACGATTATGACTTATACTGGGCCGAGAACCAGAAACTAGTACCCAAGATAGATGAACTAATCAATCAGTTCAACGAGAAAGTCGCCTTGCCATAAAACAGTCAAGGACGCATGTGCTGGTGTTGTGATTGGCCTTCGTCGCGAAAATGAAATGTGCTCGCTGTGGACGAGAATACTCAGCCGATGAAAAGGTGTGCATGTGCCTCAACAAGGACAGAGGGCGCCTTGACATATACTACGACTATTCGGCCATAGCAGAAAGAGTAGATAAACCAACCCTCAGCCGAAGAGCCTCAAACGTTTGGAAATACTACGAGCTTCTTCCAATCAAAAACAAGAAAAACATTGTCACCCTCGATGCTGGAGGAACACCACTCATAAAAGCAACCAAACTTGCCTGGAAACTCGGACTCAGAAACCTCTACCTCAAAGATGAGACTCGAAGCCCCACCGGCTCCTTCAAGGACCGATCGATGACTGTCGGGGTTTCGAAAGCCGTCGAGTTTGGCGTTGACACGACCGCCACAGCGTCAAGCGGCAACGCTGCCGCAGCCCTCGCCGCTCACTCTGCAAAGGCAGGATTGAAATGCTACGCTTTCGTCCTAGAATCCGCGCCTGAAGTCAAGCTTGCTCAAATCCGCCTCTACGGAACAAAAGTCACACGGTTGAAAGCTGCCGAAAAAGGCAAAGATCCCACAGTGCAAATGCTTCAGATGGTCGTTGACAAATACGGATGGTATCCATGCCCCAGCTTCGGCCCGTTCAACCCTTACCAAGTCGAAGGCCCAAAGACGATGGCGTATGAAATCATCGAACAGCTCGACTGGAACACACCGGACTGGGTAATAGTGCCCACGGGCTCGGGATGCCTCCTAGCTGGAATTTGGAAAGGCTTCAACGACTTCCAAAACCTTGGCTTCATAGAGCCCACATCAAAACTCGCTGCGATACAACCTGAGGGCTGCGCCCCGCTGGTCAGAGCCTTCAAACAGAACAGGGGTCCGTTTGAAATAGAACCTTGGGACCGCCCCACAACGATTGCAGGCGGCCTTTCAGATGTATTCCCATGGGACGGAGATGCTGCTTTAGTTGCGTTGAGAGAAACAGGCGGAACGGCTGAGGCAGTCTCTGACAAAGAGATACTGGAGTCACAGGGCCTTCTGGCTTCGACTGAGGGGATATTCGCAGAACCCACAGGCGTCGCGTCTCTCGCCGGCCTCGTCAAACTCGTCAGTCTAGACATGGTGAAAAAAGATGAGACGGTGGTTGTGCTGATAACAGGAAGCGGACTGAAGGATCCAGAAGCGGTGATAAACCAGTCTATGAAAGCCCCTACGATAAAACCCGATCTCAAAGAGTTCGAGTCCATCAACAAAGACTAACTCGGCTTTGCTCTCCCTTAAAACAAAACTAAAATACCCTGACAGCCTATAAAACCATTAACGCGCTCTTAGCGTTGGCGGAATTTCACAAAACTAGAACGCTCTCAATCCTTTGTTGGGCGGTAAAGATGTCGAGCTTGTTTGGAAGGGACCTGATAACAACCCAAGACTGGAGCATCGACGAATTATTAACCACGATGAAGCTTGCTGAAAAACTGAAGAGCATAAGAAAGAAAGGCAAACTTCCGCCAAAGATGCTGGACAGGAAAAGCTTTTTCATGCTTTTTTGGGCGCCGTCAACCAGGACACGGGCGGCGTTTGAGGCGGGAATGGAACTGCTCGGCGGACACGCTGCGTACATTGACGTTGCCACCACGAGGATCGGAACTGGAGAAACTCTGGAGGACGCGGCTCGCATGTACAGCACGTTTGGCGACGGCATTGGAGTGAGAGTGCTGGATGAGACCATCGACTTTGTCTACGGCAACGGACGAAGAATCGTGGAGCAGTTCGCAAGAGCCGCGAAGGTTCCGGTTATAAACATGGCCTGTTGCACGTACCATCCGACTCAAGCTATCGGAGACATAATGACTCTCAGAAGAAAACTTCGAAACCTGAAGGGAAAAAAGTACGCTGTCACTTGGGCTTACTCCAGTAAGCTTAGAGGAAGATGCAGCATACAGGAAGAGCTGCAGATAGCTACAAGGTTCGGAATGGACGTTGTGCTTGCCCACCCGCCTGAGTTTGAAATCGACACCAGAATCATTGAAACAGCAAGAAAGAACGCGAAAGCAAGCGGCGGAAGCTTGGAAACAAGCAACGATTTCAAAGAAGCCTTGAAAGATGCAGATGCGGTTTTCCCGCGAAGCTGGGTCACCTCTGAACTTGGCAAGAAAGGCTTAACCGCTTTTGGAGCAGACAACGAGATCAGAATACACAACAAATACAGGAATTGGAAGCTGGATCAGAGGCATGTCGATGAACTCATGAGCAAGCAGGCTATCGTCACCCATGTGCTTCCAGTCTTCAGAGGCGAAGAGGCCACCGACGAAGTTGTGGAGGGACCGAACTCCGCTATTTTCGAACAGGCTGAAGACAGTTTCTACGCCAAAATGGCCGTTCTTTCTCTGACAATAGGACAGGAACCAAAACTAAATGTGGCTTGAACGCGGTCGAACCTGATGCACAGTACGCGTGACAAAACCGTCGGTACTTGAAGAAGACGCGCTCATATTTATAGGACAATGAATATTCCTACAACTTACCCCTCAGCGTATAGGTGAAAAAGCACATGGGAAACGTAGCAGTCGTGGCCATCGGTGGCAACTCTCTTATTAAGGATAAAAACCATCAGACGGTGCCTGATCAATTTGAAGCAACCCGTGAAACTTGTACCCACATCGCTAGCATGATAGAACAAGGATGGAAAGTGGTCGTAACTCACGGAAACGGCCCTCAAGTGGGCTTCATTCTCTTGCGCTCAGAACTGGCAAGCAACGTCCTTCACACGGTCCCGCTTGATTCCTGTGGAGCTGACACCCAGGGAGCCATAGGCTACATGATACAACAATGCCTCTACAATGAACTCAAACAAAGAGGAATCAAAACAAGCGTCGTGTCAGTCGTGACTCAGACATTGGTCAAGAAGAACGATCCCGCATTCCAAAACCCAGCTAAGCCCATCGGCCCCTTTTACGACAAAGAAAAAGCAGAAAAATACAGGAAAGAAAGAGGTTGGGACGTCATGGAAGACGCAGGCCGCGGTTGGCGCCGCGTAGTACCCTCTCCGATGCCCGTTAGGATCATCGAGCAGGACGTCATCAAAGCCCTCGTCAATAAAGGAATAGTAGTCGTCGCCGTCGGAGGCGGAGGAATCCCAGTCATCGAACAAGACGGCAAGCTCAAAGGAGCAGAAGCAGTAATCGACAAAGACTACGCTTCGGCGCTTCTTGCCATCGGCATAAAAGCCGACCTCTTTCTAATTTCAACAGCCGTGGAGAAAGTAGCTCTAAACTTCGGAGAGCCAAACCAGAAATCGCTTGACAAGATGACACTGACGGAAGCCAAGGAATACCTTGAACGGGGACATTTCACCGCCGGCAGCATGGGCCCAAAAATTGAAGCGATAATAAGCTACCTGGAACACGAGGGAAAAGAAGCTCTTATAACCAACCCAGAAAATCTTGAGCGCGCTCTGCGAGGAGAGACTGGCACACGCGTCGTGCCCTGAAACTTGGACCTGATAGAATCTGCAGTTTCTCCATAACAGTTATGTTAAGGCAGAGCGCTTGATACCCCTGAAAGTTAGGCGAGATGATCTTGGTTGTCTCTCAGTAGCGAGAAAATGATTGAATTGTACAGAGGAATGGTGAGAATAAGACGATTCGAGGAGAAAGTCAGCGAATTATTCTCCAAGGGACTGATTCCCGGCTTCGTTCATCTTTACATCGGAGAGGAAGCAGTCGCCGTCGGCGTGTGCGCAAACTTGACGAGGAACGATTACATAACGAGCACACACAGGGGTCATGGACACTGCATCGCGAAGGGTGCGGATCTGAGAAGAATGATGGCTGAACTCTTCGGAAAGAAGACAGGCTACTGCAAGGGCAAAGGAGGCTCAATGCACATTGCAGATTACAGTTCAGGAATACTGGGCGCAAACGCAATCGTAGGCGCCAACATACCCATCGCGGCTGGCGCTGCCTTTGCAGCCAAATCGAAAGGAACCAATCAGGTAGCAGTTGCTTTCTTCGGCGACGGCGCATCGAACACTGGAGCTTTTCATGAAGGAATCAACATAGCAGCAGCGTGGAAACTGCCCGTGATTTTTGTCTGCGAAAACAATTTGTACGCAATTTCCACTCGCACAACAAGATCCACGCCGATAAGCAACATAGCCGATCGAGCTGCTTCCTACGGCATCCCTGGCATAATCGCAGACGGAATGGACGTAATGGCAGTTTACGAATCAGCTCACAAGGCTGTGGAAAGAGCAAGAAAGGGACAGGGCCCAACGTTGATTGAATGTAAGACTTACAGGTTCTACGGATCCTTCGAAGGCGATCCGCAGCGTTACAGAACGAAGAGCGAGAGAGAAGAGTGGCAGATGAAGGACCCACTCAACTTCGGTGAAAAACTTGTCAACATGGGCGTTCTGACAGATGCAGACCTTCAGAAAATCGATCAGGAGGTCAAATCGGCCGTGGAAGAGGCGGTAAAATACGCACAGGAAAGCCCGTACCCCGAACCTGAAGAAGTGACAAAAGACCTGTTCGCATGAGCAGGGGTGAAATGGAAATGCGAGAAATAACATACGTTGACGCGCTTCGGGAAGCTATACGTGAAGAAATGTTGAAGGACGAAACGGTGTTTGTTCTCGGCGAAGACATAGCAGTGCACGGCGGCGACTTCGGAGTCACGAAGGGGCTTCTGGAAGAATTTGGAGAAAACAGGGTCAGAGACACTCCCATATCTGAGACAGCCATAGTCGGCCTTTCACTGGGAGCAGCTTCGGTTGGAATGAGACCCGTGGCAGAAATAATGTTTTCCGACTTCCTCGGCGTGTGCATGGACCAGATACTCAACCAAGTGGCAAAAATGCGCTACATGTCCGGTGGACAGGTCAAAACTCCAATAGTCATCAGGACAGCGTACGGTGCTGGAATAAGCGCCGGCCCACAACACTCACAGAGTCCTGAAGCGTTTTTCATGCACATTCCTGGACTGCAAGTCGCTATGCCCTCAAACCCATACGATGCGAAAGGACTGCTCAAGACCGCCATTAGAAGCGACAACCCCGTGATTTTTTTTGAACACAAGCTCCTCTACAGCAGCAAGGGCCAAGTGCCTGAAGCTGAGTACTACGTTCCCTTCGGCAAAGCTGAAATCAAGAGAGACGGCAAAGACGTCACGATTCTAGCCACTGGGCTGATGGTGAGTAAGACTTTATTAGCAGCTCAGAAGCTTGAAAGAGAAGGAATCAGCGCGGAAGTAATCGACCCCAGAACATTGACTCCGTTTGACAAGGACGCGCTCATGAATTCAGTTAAGAAGACAGGCAGGTTCGTAGTGGTTCATGAAGCGTGGAAAAGAGGCGGCGTGGGCGCAGAATTCGCATCCATGGTGGCAGAAGAGGCTATGGATTATCTGGATGCGCCCATCAAGAGAGTCGGCGGAATGAACACTCCAGCCCCATTCAGTCCAGCCTTGGAGAAATGGGTCATTCCGAACGAGAACGACATCGTCAGGGCAGTTCAAGAAATCGTTAAATAAAAACGAAGGATGATCTTTGAAAATTGGAGGAGAACAGAAATTGGCAACCAAAGTGATTATGACTAAGCTCGGTCTCACCATGAAAGATGGAACTGTTGTCAACTGGCTCAAGAAGGAAGGAGAACGCGTCCAGAAAGGAGACCCTCTTCTTGAAGTAGAGACTGAAAAAATATCTACCGAGCTGGAGGCTCCAGCATCCGGTGTCCTTCTGAAGATTACAGCCGGAAAGGGCTCGATTGTTCCAGTATCCGGGCTTTTGGGAATAATCGGTGAGCCCGATGAAGATGTTTCAATGATTCAGAACGATGTAGCTGAGGCCGAAATCTCCGAGGCAGCGCCCGAAACAGGAGGTGTGAAGCCACCCGAGGCTATGGCCTCTCCCGAGAAGATGAGAATTTCACCGTTGGCTAGGAAAATTGCTGAAGAACAGAAAGTCGACCTGACAAAAATCACGGGAACAGGTCCGGATGGCCGAATAGTCAGAGAAGATGTCCTGAAAGCTCTAGGAAAACAAGAAGCGGTCGGTCCATCAACACCCTCTCTGTCGAAGGAGGGAGTTGAGGTAGCTGAAATCATTCCGCTAGTTGGTACGAGAAAGACGATAGCCGATCGATTGTCTCAAAGCTACAATTCAGCTGTGCACACTACGGTGGTAACTGAAGTTGACATGACTGACGCTTCAAACTTCCGCAAAGACCTCCTAGTCAAAGTCAAAGAGGAAACAGGAGTCTCCCTGACTTACACCTGCATAATCGTTAAAGCAGCAGCGTTGGCTCTCAGGGAGCACAAGATTGTGAATTCAACGCTGGAAGACCACGAAATCAAGATTCTCAAAAACGTTAACTTAGGAGTCGCCGTCGATGTTGAAGAAGGACTAATAGTCCCAGTAATTCGCGGGGCAGACCAAAAATCGCTCACTGAAATCGCAGCACTCTTAGCAAGACTTGCCGAAAAAGCGAGAAATCGAACCCTTTCTATGGAAGAAGTGTCGGCTGGGACGTTCACCGTGACCAACCTGGGCATGCTGGGAGTGCACACTTTTATTCCGATAATAAACCCGCCTCAAGCAGCCATTCTGGGAGTAGGGGCTGTCGAAGATAGACCGGCGATTGTCAAAGGAAAGATTGAGGCAAGATCCATACTCAACCTGAGCCTCGTGTACGATCACAGAATCATCAACGGGGCAGAAGCAGCCCGATTTTTGCAGACGATGAAACGAATTCTGGAAAACCCATCAGCGTTGAATGGCTGAAACAGTTCCAAAGCTGCTGACTCCAATGAAGTACGAAGAGACTTGGCGACTGCTTGACGTGGAATATCCAAACCCATATATGAACTTGGCCCTGGAAGAAGCCATTCCATCCAATGTGGGAAAGGGCGCGTCTCCGAACACTATACGTTTCTGGAGAAACCCGAATGCCGTTGTCGTAGGCAACTTCCAGTCTGCAGATACGGAAGTCAACCTAGACCGTTGCAATAAGCATAAAGTTGCCGTTGTGAGAAGGTTTACGGGAGGAGGAGCTGTTTATCATGACTTTGGAAATCTCAATTGCGCAATCTCTGTGCGGAGATTTCATCCTTTGATCAGGACAGAACTGGGAGAGACCTTCGCCAGGCTATCGCAGGGGGTGATCGAAGGTCTCAGATTACTCGGTGCGCCTGCAAGGTTTGAATTCCCAAACAGTATTCAAGTAAATGGGCGGAAGATTGCCGGAGGGGCTGGGGCCGTGAAATCAGGGTTCGTTTTTCATCATTGCTCCATCTTGGTCAGTTCAGACTTGAAAACGCTCTTGGAGGTTTTGAATTCTGACGAGAACTCAGCTGAAAGACCCCGTGTGCGCAGCGTTAGGAAAGAGGTTTCAACTCTTTCGATCGAACTCGGCAGAGAGCTAACTATTGCAGAGGTGAAGGATTCGCTCAGAAGAGGTTTTGAAAAGGACTTTATGATTAGGCTTGCAGATGGCGAGATGACTGAAGAAGAGGGAGCACTTGCCGAGAAGCTGCACAATGAAAAATATTCAACAGAAACATGGAACTTCAAGCAATAGGCCTGATTCCTGTTCGGAGTTCTGTAGAGTCTTCGGTAAAAGCGAGCCTACGCGCATACCTGCACGTTACGCCTTCCCAGGGCGGGCCAGAATGCATGTCAATAGTCTTACAGAGACCCTGTTCAGCAAGTTCTATAAGCCAGAAAGCATTTTGTCTAGCCTCTGACTTGAACGTTTGATTTATTACAGGTGAATAGAGTGAGAAAACTTGGCGCTGAAGAGATGAAGAGAGCTCTGAATATTCATCGAGATGCTGTCATAGTTGATTCTTTGAACGCATCAATCATGTCAGATGAGTATTTTAAGAAACTTCAAAAGGGAGGAGTCACGGCCACAAACTACACCATCGCTATGATGCACAACATGTCTGAGACTGTCAAGAGGATTCTGGACATGCAAGATATGGTAACTGGAGAGAGCGAAACTGTGGTTCTTGCGACTACAGTAGAAGATATTGTCAAGGCAAAACGGGAGGGAAAGACTGCTATTATTTTGGGCTTTCAGAATATCCAGCCACTTGAGAATGATCTGAGACTGTTGAAGCTCTACCATTACTTGGGAGTTAGAATAATCCAGTTGAGTTACCATTTCAGGAATGCTGCGGCTGATGGCGGCGGAGAGCGAACAGATTCCGGCCTTAGTCTTTTCGGGATCTCACTTGTCAAAGAGATGAACCGCTTGGGAATGGTTGTGGATTTGGCGCATGTCGGAAAAAAGAGTGTCCTGGAAGCCGCGGAAGCCTCAGAAGATCCCGTGATAGCTTCGCACTCGAACCCCAGAGCACTCGTGGACGAATATCAAAACAAGACAGACGAAGAAATAAAAACGATAGCTGAGAGAGGCGGCGTCATCGGCGTGACTGCATTCCCGCGACTCATAAGCAAGGATCCAGACAAATGTACCGTCGACGACCTACTCGACAGCATCGACTACATAGTTAAGCTTGTCGGGGCTAGCCACGTCGGGATAGGGTTGGACTTTGCGGAAGGGTGGGCAGAGTATCCACCGACGAGAATGACCCTCATGAAGATAGACAAGAGAATCTACAATTGGCCAAGAGGAATTGAGACCATAACGGATTTTCCAAACATCACCAAAGGCCTGGTCGGGAGAGGTTACTCGGACACGGAAATAAAAAACATTCTAGGCGAGAACTTTGTGAGAGTATTCAAGAAAGTATTTGGGAAGTAGACCTCAAATCATGACGCAGCACGAGGTCGTCGTGTTTCCAAATTCCCTTTTCCGAATGGGGCTATGTTTTTACGCCTATTCCTGCGGCTACTCCTTTCTTGATTCTTTCGGAGAAAATGATGTAGAGTATCAGTAGGGGTATAGTCGAAATCAGTATTCCTGCAAACAGGGGGCCATATTGGGGTAACCTGCCCTGGAAATCGAAAAGAGCCAGCTGTAAGGTGTTGAAATTACGTGAAGTGATGAAGACGAGTGGGTACAAGAAATCGTTCCACACGAATATGGCTTCCAGAATCATGGCTATTAGGACTGTTGGCATCGCAAGTGGCAGTGTCACTCTCAAATAGGTCTGGAAAGTCGATAGACCGTCCACTTTAGCCGCGTCTTCCAATGATGAAGGGATGGTTAAGAACCCCAGTCTAGATATGAAAACTGAGTATGGAAGACCTGAGGCAACGTAAACCAGTACTAGGCCAAATAATGAGTTCATCAAGCCAAAATTCTGGAGCAGAACTGCGAGGGGCACGATTGAGACCTGAGGGGCAATGTACATGCCAGCAAGCAAAAAGTACAGTATTGGCCCTTTGAGTCGATGTTCTGCTCTGCCTAAGGCGTATGCTGCCATCGGAGAAATCAAAAATAGTACAAGTATAGTAAGCCCAGTGACTATCATGGAGTTTATGAAGGCGGTTCCCATATTGCCTGTTGTCCAAGCCTTGGCGTAGTTTTGCCACTGAGGACTAATTGGGGGGCCCCATATGTTGGTAAAGATTTCTGAATTCGTCTTGAGAGAAGTTAGAGCAGTCCATATCAGAGGATATATCGCTAAAATCGACCAGAGTATCAAGACAGCGAAGCCGACAACGAGGGTAAACCGTTTTCTGAGCGAATTTCCCCGGCCATATTCTGAACTCATGGCTAAATCACTTCTCCGTCCGAATAAATCTGGATTGAAGGATAATGAGCGCAACGCCTATCAGTAGTATATAGAACGCGACCGCCGAAGCGTATCCGGCTTGGAAAGATCCAACGTACCTATAAAGATATGTTGAGATGACGTCGGAGAGGCGACCTGGTCCTCCCCCTGTCAACACCCAGACTAAATCGAAGATTTTGAATGATGATGACATTACGAGGACGAGCGCAAGTGCAATCGTGTCCTTCATCATCGGCCAGATCACTCGTCTGATCTTCTGGGTGTCAGATAGTCCGTCCACCCTCATCGAGTCGTATATTGATGGGGAGATGGCCCGTAGACCTGCAGAATAGATGACTGCATACAATCCTATTCCTTGCCAGTTTGCTGCCAAGAGTATTGCCAGCAGAGGCGCGGTAGAGGTTAAAGATGTTGGAATTGTGGGCAGGCTGAGAAAGTTCAGTGCACTGTTTATGCGAAAGAACGCAATAAGAGAATTCAAGAGTCCATACTGAGCGTTGTAGATCCATTGCCACATAAGGCCTACCGATACGAACGATAACACTATGGGAATGAGGGCCACTGAAAGAAAGACATTTCCGACCCTGCCGTATTTTCGTGCCAACCATGCGAGGCTGAATCCCAACAAGAACTGTGCAACGGAATTGGCTGCCGTTATAGTGACAGTGTTGTACAAAGCAAGCTGGAACTGAGGATCAGTGGCGATGTCAACATAGTTTTTGAAACCTATGAAATACTTGACTTGAGAAACGCCCGAGTATCTGTAAAACCCGAAAGATAATCCATTTATCACAGGATAAATGAAAAAAAGAATGTAGATGAAAAGCGCAGGACCCAGTAGCACGTATAGCGTCCAGTTTTTCTTTATGCCCGCCTTGACTAGTGCCACCGGCGTGCGTGTGCTTTTCTTAGGAAGGGCCAGCGTCGTGTACAAAGTTCTGCTTTTTCTAAGCTGAGCCTTAAGGGGGGCCATGCTTCTCTTTAATTCAGCAGGAATACGAAGCTTCACCATCGTTATCTGTGCCTTGAGTGATCCTATCCGTGAACAGGTCCGATTACACTGACTGCCTGGGCTTCGTCAGCTTGAGCTGCGGCTAACGGTGTTGCTTGACCTGTGAACACGAGTAGGTTTTGCGTGTCCAGCGTGCTCGCTAATGCTGAGGGTGCTTGGCTTCCATATCTTACGATGAGCCCTGGGCCATTGTTGACGGCCGTCTGAATCGTCGTCATAACTGCTGGGTACGTGTTTGCGGGTAGAGCTACGTTCTGAGCGACTGGATTGTACGTCTGCTGAGCGTAGCTTATTATCCATTGTGGTTGTGATATGAATCTCAGGAAGTCTTCTGCTGTTGACTTTTGTTTGCTTGCATTTGCAACTGCGATGCTGGTGTATTCGCCAAAGATATACTTGTTTGCTTCAGGGTGATCTGCGAAGTAGGGCCACTGCACCACACCCAACTGGAACGGTATCGAAGAGTTATCCTGAACCATTCCAACGCCCCATGTGCCTTGGACCCACATTGCCGCCTGTCCATTTTGAAACAGCGGCAACGCATCTACATCATAGTGGGCCGTTGTCCAGCCTGCTTGAAAGTCGCTACTGTTCACCCATTGCTGTATTTTCGAGAACGCGTTCTGGTAGTAGTTCGTGAAGTTTGTTTGACGCGTGAGGGCTTGCCCAAAGGCGTCAGGTCCATTTGCACGCTCGAATATGTAGCATTCTGGGAAAGTTAATGACCATGTGTCTGCGCCACTCATGGCAACTGGGACGATGCCGTTTGCTTTGAACGTATTGCAAGCGTTCTGGAATTGATCCCATGTCCACCCAGTGCCGATAGACGGAATTGTAACGTTATACTTGTTAAATAGTGCCTGATTAATGAATAGCCAATCGGTTTGCAGTTCGTACGGAATCGCATATTGAAGGCCGTTTCTGGTTTCTGTGGCTTTTGCGTTAGCGGGGATTTGCGTCTGAGCCCAGCTCTCGCTGTACAAGGCAGATATGTCTGCTACTGCGCTTTCGTTGACGTATGTGTCAAGTTCTCCTCCGCCGTATGTTGAGAATAGGTCGGGCGGAGCGCCGGATCCAAGCGCCGTTGTTATCTTTGTGAAGAACTCATCACCTGTATACATCGAGACTTGAACGGTAACTCCAGTTGCATTCTTGTATGCTGCGCTCACGTTGCCCCAGAAGTTGTCGACAGACGGTTCTCCTGCGAATGGAGCCCAAAACTCAAGTGTGACTCCTGATGTCTGGTTTTGCCAAACCCAGTAGACCGCAACTGCTGCGATAAGTATGATGACGATGCCGACGATTGAGTACATGTATTTTCTTTGCATTTCTAATTTTCTCCTCCTTGCTTACGTTGTTGCATATGCGTCGATATAATACTTGCTGTGAGCTGGCCAACGAAACTGTTTAAAAGAATATCGATGCAGCGAATTGATTTTTCATAAATAAAACCCAAGCCTCCCAAAAGAAACACCAGAATAAGCAAACGAAGCTTACGTTGACGGTCAAAACTTGCCTTTTGAACGGAAATGACGTTGGGTCAGTCTTTCCAAAATTCCCGTCTTATTAGCGCGCGCTTGCATCTTTCCCTCTATCCCAAAATCTGCCGACTTAGCGCGCATACAAGGTTTAATCTTGACACCACTTGCTTTTTTACGAATTTTGGTGGGGAAGAGAGAATCATGGTTTTCCATGAAATGTTCGCGCGCGCCTGCTGCGCGCCCAGCAAAATCACGGAAAGACAAACCGAATTTAAGTCTGAAACTCGAAACGTTCTTTAACTTTCTCTTCTGCCTGCTCAATGACGTTCTTCTCGTTCACTGTCCGGACAGTGTCTTCTTGCACGACGATTCTGCCGTCCACGATGACTGTTTCAACATCTCCTCCGTTGGCGCAGTAAACCAAAGTGCCGACTATGTTGTTGAGCGGTCTCAGATGAGGCTTTTCCAAATCAACCAAGATCACATCCGCCTTCTTATCTACTTCCAACGATCCTATCTGGTTTTCAAGACCAATTGTCCTAGCGCCTTCAATGGTCGCCATCTTTAGCACGTCATAGGAAGACATGACTGAAGCGTCTAGACTTGAGACTTTGTGCAGAAAAGCCGCCGCTCTCATAGCTTCAAACATGTCCAAATTGTCGTTGCTTGCACACCCATCGGTGCCCAGGGAAACTGTTATACCTTTTTTCAGCATTTCCGGAATGGGAGCAACTCCTGATGCTAGCTTCATGTTACTCTCAGGATTGTGTGAGACGTTGGTGCGAGTTTTTTTCAAAAGATTGATCTCTCGATTGGAAACCCAAACGCAGTGGACGGCGGAAACATCGTTTCCTAGAAAGCCTAGGCCGTAAAGATATTCCACGGGTCGCTTACCAGTTTCTTTCGTGACCAGATCGCGTTCGTATTTCGTCTCTGAAACGTGTATGTGAATGTGCATTCCGTTTTTGTCTGCCAGTTCCCTTATTTCCTGCAACAGTTCTTTTGAACAGATGAAGGGCGTTGAGGGGCCGTACATGCACAGTATTCGGCCATTCTCAGCTCCGTGCCACCGACTGGCAATTTGGTTGAACATCTGCATCATCTGATCTCTGGGAAGCAAAACTTCAGGAGGAACCCACTGGTCCGCTAAGCTCATCGCGTATACTCCTCGAATGCCGGTCTGTTTGAATGCTTCTGGCACTTTGGGGTTACGCAAGTTCATGTCAACGATGCAGGTAGTTCCAGACCGAAGCGCTTCGAGGCATCCGAGCATTGCTGCATGGTAGCCGATTTCAAAGTTTCCCTTCAACGAGCTCTGGAACTCCTCTTTGATCAGAGGCATCGTCACGTCGTAGATCCAGTTCACTAGCGGAAGGTCGTCTCTCATTCCCTTAAGCAGGTTCTGGTATAGGTGACTGTGAGTGTTTACGAAACCCGGCATGGCAGCTTTTCCTTTGGCGTCTATTATGACGTCTGAAGAATATTGTCTTGTGAGTTCCTTGCTGTTGCCTACTGCAACGATTTTGTCGTCTTCTATCGCCAGTGCACCATCTTTGAGAATAGTTCTTTGTTCATCCATCGTCACGATGATTGCGTTCTTGATCAGTATGCTGGCCATGCCGTTTCCTTCTAGCATCTTAGAGAATATCTTCATTTGGCACATCTTTTATTCTTTGCGCACCAGTCAAGCTGACCCGTAGATGCCTGGCATTCGCTAACTTCAAAACCGTGGAACGGAGGATAAGCTTTTAAAATAGGGCTATGTGATTAGTCCTCTTCGAGATTATGGAGATTTGGAAAATGAGCTTCATGGAAAAGATGCTGAAACGCTGGGAAAAAGTGAGCATAAATCAACGCTCACTTGATATCGTGAAGGAAATGATCAAGAACAGCGATAGATTGAACGTCGCTGTAGAGGAACTAAAGAACGGAACAACAATACTGGACTGCGGCGTAAACGTGTCTGGAGGCTACAAAGCCGGAGAGCTGACCACAAAAATCGCCTTCGGGGGGTTCGGAGAAGCGCAAGTGACCGCTGTCACGTACGATGACCTGACTCTACCTGTTCTCATCCACTACACAGATTTTCCACCCTTCATAGCCCTTTCCATGTACGTGTGGGTCGGGGTGATCCCGCCACCGCACGTTGGAACCAAAAAGTTCACAGCCTGGATATCAGGACCGGCGAAGGCTATAGCTCAAGAACCAGCCAAGATATTTGAGAAATGGCCCTACGAAGATCCTCACCCTGACAACGCGGTCCTCTTGGTCCAAACACGTTCACGCATGGACGGTCTTCCAGATGAAGAATTCTCAAAAATCATCGCAAAGAGGTGCAGAATCGACCCGAAAAATCTATACTTGGTTGTCATTCCCACAGACAGCATAACGGGAACCACTCAAACCTCCTCGCGGGGTGTGGAAGACATGTTCTGGCGACTCACTGAATATTACAAGATTCCTTATCGTCGCATAGAGAACGTTATGGGAACCACACCGATTTCGCCGGTTTCGCCGAAAGCTCTGCAGCAACCTTGCAGCTGGCCCGATGACATGATCAGATATGGCGGTACAGTTCACTGTTGGGTTCGTTCAGAAGAAGGAGAGGATTTCGGGACGATGGTTAAGGAATCAGTAATAGAGAACTATCCGAACACCTTCGGCACATCATTCTATCACATGGCAGTGGAAGAAAAGAAGTACATCGATCCGACGTTGGATTTGCACAAGCTCGCCAAAGAAGGACTTGGTTTCATAATTGGAGAGTTCGCTATAAGCGACACTAGGACAGGAAGGATGCACAAGGCTGGCAGAGTTCACAAAGACATTATTGGAAGACTCATGAGCAATCCTTGGTAAAACGTGAGCACCAACCACCACGGACCTGCAATCTGATGCTGAAGATCAATGGCGTGGACATCGAAGACACTTACATAGAATCCAGCGAAATAATATCCTCCGAAATCCTCGTAACCAGCCTCACAAGAGAAGCTGCGCTGGCCAACGCTCAACGACTGTGCAGGGGAATCATAACCTTCTCGCCGATCGAAGGCTTTCTGGGCAACTCTGTATCGCCAACGAAAACCCCTGATAGGAGACCAGGCTTCCTTGTCCTTCTGCGAGGAAATAGAAGCATGAGCATTGAAACTGAAGACGGAAGGAAAATGTTTGAAGACGCATTCACCAACATGCTCTGCCAAACTCCACACATGCCTACAGTTGCAGTTTTCAACGCAGTCCCGAAAAGAAAAACACTTGCTACAACGAACTCGGGCGAAACGGTCAGGCGCTGGGGCGACGGCTACGAGACGGAAGACCAGCTCGAAGGAAGAAAAATATACCGCATTCCAGTGATGAGTGGCGAATCGATAGTCGAGAAATCCTTTGGATTAACCACAAGTTTTGATGGTGCGTTTGAACTCTTCTGTCAGGACATTTCTTGCGCTCTATTGGCAACCAGAGCCGCAGCCGAGAGGGTTCAAGATGAGGTTGATGGAGCCTTTGTGATGCACCCGTTTGGAGGTTTGAATGGAGCGAAAATTGGAGGCGTTAATTACACAAACGAAAAAGCGACAAGCACGACTTTCTTGTGCCCGACTATCCGTAACAGGATCGCGGAAACTAGAGTTCCTCTAGGAGTCAACACTGTTATTGAGTATCTGGTCTGGAGTCTAGACCTGGAAACCGTGAAAAAGGGCTTGAGAGTCTCCTTGGACACGATCACAAGAATACAAGGAATAACAGGAATAAGCAGCTTCAACCAAGGAGGTCTCTGGGGGAAAAACAAGATATACCTGCGAGAACTCGTTGAAAACTCGCATGAGACCTCCGATCCCAAGTACGCGCAAGAAACCTGATGAATTCAACATGCCTAGAATAAAAGTGAATGAAATTTCTTTCAGGATAGTTAACGGAATTCTGGAGTGCCCCGAGAAGTTCGGTGTAGTAGTCACAATGTCGGACAGTGGAGCCACCATATTGGATTGTGGAGTCCATGCACGAGGAGGGTTTGAAGTTGGCAGGCTGATCATCGAGATCTGTCTCGGTGGACTTGGCAAGGCATCGTTGACCATGGTACAACTCGGAGACCTGATACTCCCCGCAGCAACAGTAATGACAGACTCGCCTGCTATTGCTACTTTGGGCGTCCAAGCGGGCTATCCCTTGCTTAAACAGAAAGAAACAACCTCAATTGCCTCTGGTCCTGCAAGAGTTCTGGCGCAGAAGCCTAAGGAACTCTTTGACATGCTGGATGTTAATGACGATTCCAGGGTCGGCGTGATAGTACTTCAAATGGACGACCTGCCTTCCGTGCAGTTGTCCAAAAGAATCGCTGTGGAATGCAATATTGATCCTGCGTCCTTGTTCATGCTCATTACTCCCCTACGAAGCATCGCAGGCGCGACCCAGATTGCAGGCCGAGCAATAGAGGATGTTACATTCACAATGTGGGAAATTCTCCACTATGATGTGAGAAAAGTCAGACAAATGGTTGGAACAGCTCCGATAGTTCCCGTCTGTCCATCGGACGAGATGAAGACGTTTCCAGATGATTTCCTTTGCTATGGTGGAACAGTGTACATGACCATAGAGCCAGACAATGAAGACATACACAGACTTGCGAAGGAACTAGTGTTTGAGTCCACCCCTATCTATGGAAAAACCTTTTCAGAATTGCTGAAACATGCAAAAAACGATTTCAGGAAAATCCCCGGCTACCCCGGTATCTTTCGACCAGCCCAGGTTATGATAAACAACCTGAAGACAGGGGAAATATGTGAGGCCGGCAAAGTGAATCCCTTAACGATAAGAAAATGCCTCAGACTGAGCAAAGCACAGAATCCGCGGGTTCACAATGTCATGGGCAAACCTTAAGAAACAGAAAAGAATCATGGTTACCAACAAAAGCTAAACAACGTGTGAAAATAGTTGGTAAAAATAACCCTTAAGGATCTCTGCAAACACTTCAAGAAAGTGAAGGCTGTCGACGAGTTGAACCTTGAGATAGAGGACGGCGAGTTCCTTGTTCTGCTTGGACCTTCTGGATGCGGTAAAACAACGACCCTCAGGATGATTGCAGGACTAGAGCAACCGACGAGCGGAGACATCTTCTTTGATGAAAAACGGGTGACTGACCTTGAACCGAAGGAACGAAAAGTTGCCATGGTTTTCCAGGACTATGCTCTTTATCCACACATGTCAGTTTATGACAACATCACTCTATGCCTCCAAGTCACAAATGTTCCGAAAGAAGAGATTAAGAAGAGAGCCCAGGAAACGGCGGATCTACTTCAGATTGGTGACCTCATGGAACGCAGGCCTGGCCAACTCAGCGGAGGACAAAGACAACGTGTCGCTTTAGCCAGGGCGGCAATCAGGAAGCCTTCCATCTACCTTTTGGACGAGCCACTTTCAAACATAGACGCGATCCTGAGAATCAAGATGAGAGGCGAATTGAAGAAGCTGCACGAAAGGCTGAAAACGACCACGGTTTATGTCACTCATGACCAGGCTGAAGCAATGGTGCTTGCTGACAGAATAGCCGTTATGAAGGACGGTTTGCTGCATCAAATTGACAAGCCGCTGAACATTTACGATCACCCAATCAACAAGTTCGTCGCTACGTTCGTGGGCATACCAGTCATGAATTTCGTTGATTGCCACTTATTGGAAAAGAACGGTGAGCCATACGTGGAAACTGGCGCGTTCCAAATGGAAATCTCTGAAAGCAGCAGAGACTCAATGAAAGAGAAAAAGTTCACTGAGCGCGACGCAGTGATGGGCATCAGACCCGAACACGTTTACGTGAACAAAGAACAGTCCAAAGGCGCAGTTGAAGCCAAAGTCTGGCTTTTCCAACATTTCGGAGACACCGGATACGCAAGCCTAGAAATCGGGTCATCCATAATCACAGCAAAAGTTGATCCTCTCTTCAGATTCGAAGAAGGAGAAAAAGTCTTTGTGAAGTTTAACGACCAGCGTATTCACATTTTTGACAAAGCGACTGAGAAAACCATTTTCTAAGTGACTTCACCTTTTGCCTAAGATGTTGACCACCCGCCATCCATTACCAAGGCGGCTCCAGTCATATAGGAAGATTTCTCCGACGCCAAGAACAGTGCTGCTTGGGCGATTTCTTCAGGAGCTGCGACGCGTCTAAGCGGTATCTTTTCCAGGTTTCGGGCAAATGCGATGTCATAGTCTCCTGAAGCAATCATCACTCGTTTAAACGTCGGAGTGAGGACAGAGCCTGGACAGATGCAGTTCACACGGACATTCTCGGAAGCGAAATCCAATGCCATGGCTCTCGTAAGCGATATCATGCCCCCCTTTGAGGCGCAATAAGCAGCTTCACCTTTAGAACCTACCAGACCCAGCACTGAGGCAATGTTGATAATCGCACCGCCCCCACTTTCAATTATTCTTGGCGCGCAGTACTTTGAGCAGAGAAAAGTGCCTTTCAAGTTGATATCGATGACCTTGTCCCAGTTCTCCTCCGTAACCTCCACGACAGAGCCTGTGGATTCGACTCCCGCATTGTTAACGAGTACGTTAAGCTTCCCGTATTTTTCAACAGTTGCTTCGACCATTCTCTTGACACTAGTAGACTTGGATACGTCTCCTTGGACAAAAATCGCGTCCCCACCCTCTTTCTTGATGAGCTCGACTGTATTCTTTCCGTCACCTTCACTCACATCAGCAACAGCCACTTTCGCAGCTTCACAAGCGAAAAGAACAGCAATGGCACGTCCAATCCCAGACCCAGCTCCGGTAACCAAGGCCACGCTGCCCCTTAGTTCTCCTTGACGCACCGAGAATCCCTCCAGCCTCATCCAAGGTTAATGAGTCACTAATAATACTTTTTCAACTCAGAGAATGCCGTTCTGAGCCTATCGGAAGAGTGTGTTTGATGTATGACAATATTTATGAAGGATCACAGACGCAATTCAAACACGCGTGAAGACGCGCGTGTAGATAGAGGGCTGAGTTTGAAACGAGGTTCGCCTATGAGAGGTAAATTGGCTGAAAAAATCGCGGATGAAATCTTGAGCATCCAGAAGGCATGGGTGGACACAGTCAAAAAGGAGCGTGGTGGACGGTTTAAGGTAAGTGATTGGCAGCCGATGCTTCATGCGAAGGAGCGCTTTGTCCCCTGCGGGAAACAGTCGAAGGACGTTTTTGACCTCTATTCGGTTTCAGCGAAGGCCGCGTACGATGTTATCAGCAGCCTCACGGACTATGTGCGTCCTGAAGATGAGCCTTGGCTGGAACACTATCAGACGACGGCGGTTTTTGAAATCCTGTACGAGTTCGACCGAGATTTCAAGCGCGCCTCCTTAAAGGTCGCCGAAGCTGTTGACAAGTCCACCGACTTGATCACGGAGGAAGTTCTGGCCCGGTTTTGCGGTCGCTATGGGCCGTCGTGGATTGCAGATTATGTGGCCACTCCCGGCTCATTCTCAAACCTGCTCAGAAGAATCATTGACAACCTTCCGATGAAAACTGAGTACAAATGGGCTTTCATCAACGCGGTATCGGCGGCACGCAACACCAGTTACAGCGTAATGTTCGGTTCAAAGTTTCTCACCGTACTAGCGGACACCAACGATGTCCACAAAGCGGCTGAGGCTGAGAAAGAAAGAATGAAAGAAATGTGGCTAAACCCAATCGCAACGCAAGTTCAGCTAATGAAAGAAACGGGACAAAAATCCTTCGACTACGAGAAATGCATGACGATGTTTAAGGACCGAATTTTCGATGCAACCGTTAAGGCTGCTGAGGCAGGCGTACACTACGCAAACCTCAGCTTGATTCCATTCTGGGCTGCCGGAGACTTCCACCACGTCTCTCAAACCACTTACAACCTATGCAAGGGCGACATTGAAATGGCCATCCTTGAGAGCCTGACAGAAGCCTATGAAAGCACAATCAAAAGAGCGGAAAAGAACGGAAAGCTCGGCAACCCTTCAGAAATACCAACGTGGGAGGTAACAGCCGCCGGAGCTGCACACATAATGCGGCTTGACGGGTTCACGTCGGAAATGGTGAACGACCTGTTCATGAGAAGATACTTCAACCTACTTCTCGAAAATCCTAAAAAGTTCGAGTATGAATGCATGAACGATGAATTCGTCAGCTTCCTATCTCAGGGAGAACACTTGATTGAGAAGCCTCCGACTGGTCTGGGCGGTCAAATTCACGGCGTCAAAATCGACCTTCAGCCCATAGATGACAATGAAGTCTTGAAGAATCCGCAGAGATACTCATGGCCAGAATGTCCCATCACGGCACGTTTCAGTGGATTGCTTCGGTTTGCAGACGACCCTTTTCACCTGTACAGTGATCCCATGATATGCCTGTACGGCACTGAACTCATCGCCTTGGAACCGCAAAAGCCTTACCTTCCATTCTTCTACTGCAAACAATGTCCTTCAGCAAAACTGATGCCGAGCAGATGCAAATACTGCCTAGCCGAAAAACCCATAAAATAGAAAGCGAGCGCACGGACTTGCAAGACTGGCTTCCCGCTCCGAGACGACCTGGCACTCTGCTGTTCTTTCTACAAACCCTTTCAGAGCCTCTTGGATCGAGCTTTTCCATGCACAACCTTGGCTATCGCTTTTGTCATAGCCTCTGGGTTCTCATGCTGCCACACGTTGCGCCCGAAAGCCACTCCGACTGCTCCCGCGTTGACGGCCTCCTTCGCCACTTTCAGCGCTTGTTCTGCGGTTTTCATCTTTGGGCCCCCAGCGATGACTATGGGCACCGGACAACCCTTGACAACTTCTCTGAAGGTGCCTTCAGTTCCAGTGTAGTGAGTCTTGATCAAGTCCGCTCCGATTTCAGCCCCCACGCGGGCCGCGAGACTGACGATTTCGGCGTCGTACGGATCTTTGATTTTTTCACATTGAACGGGGATCATCTCTGCCACGAGTGGCACGCCGAATTCTTCGCATTCACGGGCGATGAGACTGAGGTTTGCCAGGGTTTCATTCTCTTTCAGAGTTCCCATGTATCCCATGGCGATAACGGCATCTGCACCCATTCTTGCAGCGTCTTTGACGCTGGCAATTCTGCGGACGTCAAAAAAATCAGGCCCATACGCCGTGGTTGCCCCGTCAATTCGAAGTATGATTCCGGCCTTGCCTCTTACTTCTCCAGCGATCAAACGGCATACACCGGGGGTGACTACCAGAGCGTTTGCACCACTTTTCAACGCTTTTCTGGCGACTTCGAGGGGTTTTTCCAGCCCCTTCACGGGCCCCATGAACAGGCCGTGGTCCATAGCTACAATAAGCGTTCTGTTGGTTTTCTCATCGAATATTCGGCCCATTCGAAGGATTTTGCCAACTTGAGACACGTTATTCCCTTCTTTTTTCATTGAGCTAAATTGTCACAACGGCTTTAAGCCCTTTGCGATCTGCTAACACGTCTATGGCTGTCAGGACTTCATCGAGTTTGAACCTGTGTGTTATTAGCTTATTCATTTTAACGCTTCTTGTGCTTATCAGTTGAAGAGCCCTAGCAAAATTGATGTGTGAGAACCCGAAGGTTCCTGTTACTGTGACTTCCGAATAATGAATTAAGTTGGGGTCAAGCTTGAGTTCTGACTGGCCAGGAAATCCACCGAAGAGATTCACTATCCCTCCCTTTCTGACCAGTTTCAGGCCTTGGTCCACCGCTGCCACACTGCCTACAGCAACAATGACCACATCCCCCCCTCGGTTGTTCGTTTCGTCCATAACCTTTTTGACAGGGTTTTCCTCGGTTTCGTTGACCGTCACGCTTGCGCCAAGTTCCTCCGCCAACGTTAATCGGTCATTCAGCTGCCCGCTCAGGATTATCTTCGTCGCTCCCTTGACTTTTGCCAGCTGCAAATGCATCAGGCCTATTGGGCCGTCGCCGACGATCGCAACGCAGTCGCCTACACCAACGTGGCATTCTTCGATTCCGTGAAGACAACACGCCAAAGGCTCGGTGAGAGCCGCTTCCTCGTATGAAACTGTGTTCGGAATTTCAAGCGTTCCTTTCTTCACAATGTTAGGCGGCACCTTTACGAATTCAGCAAACCCGCCCGGTGTAGGTGATTCTTCATAAAGCCCAGTGCACAACGTGTATCGCCCACGCAGGCAGTAGTAGCATGTGCCGTCCGGAACATACGGGGCGACGACGACGCGCTCGCCTATTCTGTGCTCCGTGACATCTTTTCCTATCCTGATGATATCGCCTGCAATTTCGTGCCCAAGAACCGCTGGAGGTTTAATCAGAGGATGCCCTCTCAGGACCGTTTTAACATCTGTCCCACAGACGCCGCAAACATGGACCTTAACCAATAATTCTTTGTCACCGATTTCTGGGACTTCTTTTTCTTCAATTCTCACATCTCGAGGCCCATAGTATACCGCTGTCTTCAAGTCCCTTGCCTCTCGCGCATAACAATAAACATGAAGGTATATATCCTGTTAGGCGGCACGCCGTGGTCGTCGAATCGGGGTTTCTGGCGCAAAAAGGGCGCAAAATCGACAGCTTAGACGAGACCCTTTCTTCTCATGAATCTTTCAAGTTCTTCTCGCGTGGGCAAGGCTTCTTGAGCTCCTATCTTGGTCGTGGCCAAAGCTCCTGCACAGTTCGCGTAGACTACTGCTTTTTCCAAGTTTTCTCCTGAAGATATCGCCACTGCCAACGCGCCACAGAAAGCGTCTCCCGCACCGGTGGTGTCCACCGGGTTTACTTTGGGACTCTTGACGTGGACTATTTCTCCTTTTGCTCCGACTAGGGCTCCTTCTTTTCCCATCGTGAGAACGATGTTTTCGGTACCTTTTTTCAAGATTTCTGTGATCGCCTCTTTTGCAGAGTTTAAACCCGTTATGTTAATACCGCTCAGTTTCTCTGCCTCACTTTCATTCGGAGTCAGTACGAACACTTTCTTGAGTAGAGATTCAGGCAGTCTGTGAGCTGGAGACGGATTCAAAATCACCTTGACTCTGAATTGAAAGGCTTTCTGGATAGCGTGTTGAACAACCGGGAAAGGTGTTTCTAATTGTGCGAGAAAAATGTCAGCGGACTTTATGACTGAATCAGCGTGGTCAATGTCTTCTTTGCTGCACCTCAGATCTGCGCCTGGAGCAACGGCGATAATGTTGTTGCCGTTCTGGTCAACCATTATCAACGCTAGCCCTGTCTGTGTTTCTTTGTCTTGTACGATAAACTTCGTGTTTATCCGGTGCTGTCCAGTATTTCTTATCAGGTCAGTTCCGAAAGCCTCAGTTCCGACTCTGCCGATTAATGTGACGTTTCCCCCCAGTTTTGCTGCGGCTACAGCTTGATTCGCCCCTTTTCCTCCGGGGGACATCTTGAACTCGTCACCGAGCACTGTCTCACCTAGACGGGGGATTGTCTTGGCCTTGATCGTCAAGTCCATGTGTAGGCTGCCGACAACTACGATGTTCGGCCGTTTGATGTGGTCAGGAATTTCTTGAGAGTTTTCGAGGTCTTTAACGAATCCTTCGGGATTTATGTTCATGCCCTCCGTCAGTTCGAAACTGCGTTTCCAGAGGAATAGTAGCGTTTGAAGTACTTTTTCAAATGTAGATAGGCGTCTTTGTACATTCGGAACGAGAAGTCGTATTTCTCAAAGAGGCTTTCTCGAGGGTTGATTCTGCATTTTGTGTGCGCCATGTTTTCAGCGGCCTTTCTCAGATTTGGATAGAATCCTGCGCCGACCGATGCGAGTATGGCCGCGCCAAGAGCGGAGGCTTCGATTTCCCGCGGAATAACCACTGTCTTCCCGGTTACGTCAGCCTTGATTTGTCCAAAGAACCTGCTCTTTGCAGCTCCGCCACAACTTCTGATCTCATCTACCTTCGCACCCAACTGCTCGATTATTTGCAAGTTGTGTCTTATGCCGAACGCGCACCCTTCAAGCACGGCCCTTATCAGATGCTTGCGAGAATGATTTAATGATAAGCCTATGAAGACCCCTCTGGCGTATGGGTCCCATAACGGGCTTCGCTCTCCCATTAGGTAAGGTAGAAAGATGAGCCCGCCGGATCCTGGGGGTGCTTTTTCAGCTTCGGCGTCCAAGTCTTGGTAGGATGCTTGGGGTTCGACGTTGTCTCGGAACCATCTCAGAGAAGCCCCAGTTGAAGACATCGTTCCCCATGTGATCCAGAAATTGGGCAATAGTGGAAACTTTTCACACTGCACTCTCTTCTCAGGATCATGAACATCCTGTCTTGAAGGAACCATCAGGCACGTGGAGCTTCCTGTTATCTCACATGCTGAGCCCACGGTCAATGCGTTTGCGCCTATTATGGCTAAATAGGCGTCGATTCCACCCGCCGCCACTGGTGTGCCCTTCTTAAGACCAGTTTCACGAGCGGCCACATCAGTCACAGTGCCGACAATTTCTGAAGAGCGCAAAACCTTTGGGAGTTTCTCGACTGATATTTCAAGCTGGTTCAAGAGGCCAGTGGGCCACTCATGCCTGCGATAATCGAAGTGAAAGGTGCCTGCGTTAAGCCAATCGGTGACAAAGTTGCCTGTCAACTTGAATTCGATGAAGTCCGTTGTTTGAAGAAACTTGTAGGTCTCCTGGAAAATCTGCGGCCTGTTTTCTTTAACCCAAATAGCTTTCGGCAAGTTCATAGAAGCGTCATCCGTGATCCCAACAGTCTCGGCCATCGTCTTGGACTGCTCAACCGCACGCCGGTCCATCCAGATGAGGGCATTCATTAACGCATTGCCGCGTCTGTCAACTGGAACCAAAACTGGAGATTGACCCGAAACGGTGACGCATGCAATTTCTCCTCGACGATTGGAAGTTTGTTTGACTACATCTGCCACGCTTTTTCTTACAGCCTTCCACCACAGTTGAGGGTCTTGCTCCGCCCATGAAGACTGAGGAATCGTGATTGAATACTGTTGGTACGATCGCGCGAGAGATTCGCCCCTGAGGTTAAACACTATTGCTTTGCAGCCTTCTGTTCCGATGTCTACGCCAAGCAGGCAGGACGATGACCGCATAGTCTTAATCGCGTTCCCAAACCTTCTTGGACAGTCGTGTATTAAAAAGATCGGTTCACTTCCCATATGCAACGATTGCAAGGTCAGTTGCCTGGCCAGTTCAGCCAAGACCTGCCATGGTCTTGATCAACGTGCTGTTGACGCTGCCAGAGTGGTACAGTTCGCCAGTTGACAAGTCGTTAACATAGACCTCCGCGGGAGCAAAGAGATCAAGGTCTATTCCCCTCAGCCCACCATGTTCCTTTATCAAATCTGAAAAAGATCGACCGTAACACTTTGACGTCCTTGAAGGCATCTTGTAGGCGATTTGCTCCAAATCCCTTCCTTCATCAGGCATTACGTAAAGGTGGACGATGCTCCCGTACGAAAGCATATCATCCGGTACCATCCGCGTCGATTTCAGCGGAGGCAATGGCGCAATTCCGCACGCGTTTTCCACGCTGTTCCCATCATAGCCAAGAGTGTGCAGCTTCACCATCGCGTTTTCAACGCTCCTTCCGGTCACCTGAATGAGTCCAGACATGCTTGAAAGCGGAGCAAGAACCAAATATAGATTCTCCGGGTTGACCCCACATTTTTCTGCCAGCAAATCAGCAGCCTCCTCATTCGGATACTGCTCCGATTGAAGGACTACCACCGCTTCTTCAGCTGAGTCCAGGTACGGAATCATTTCAAACAGTTTCTTGGGTTCGTGAACCAACGCTCTTGCCGGTCCACTCGCAATGGCATTGTACGAGCCGACGTTGAAGTTGATCCAGCCTTCCATCGCCTCTCGGTAGCCACCTGATGCTTGACACAGGAGACAAAGAATCGGAAAATCTGTTGAGACCATTACAGCTGGAAGTGATATTTCTTCCAAATCCATCGACGTTAACGATACGTTTCCCACGCCTCCTAAGCATATCTTGGTCACATACAAGCCTGCCTGTATTCCCCCTGTGGCTTTGTTTCCGGTGTCAATCAAGTATGCTCCACTCTTGAAACGGGTGCATTTGATGTTCAGTTTCTCAGGTTCATCCAGCATCTTCTTACAAATCGAAGCAGCTGATTTATTGACGCTCAGCATTTTTCCACCATTTTAATATTTCTGAGTGCCGACTTAAGCATTTAGACAGGTGAAGACAAACATGGCTCGCACAAGAACTTTTGGACTGAACCTCGCTGGTTTCGCTCCCGCCTTGGACACGGCGAAACTGGCCAAGGCAGCTGAAACGCATGGTTTCAAACACGTTTGGATTGCGGACGAGAATCCTTCGCCTCTTTGCAGGGACGTTATTGTAAACATGACAACCGTGGCTCTCAAAACATCCGAGATTAAGATTGGAACGGGCATATGCAACTTCTACACGAAACATCCGGCGCTCTTAGCCGTCTTTGCATCCACGCTCGAGGAAATGGCGAATGGACGCGTTGTCGTCGGTTTGGGGCCCGGAGGAGAAATGCCTCTCAGACCGTTGGGAATAAAGATGTGGGAGAAACCTTTAGCCACAGTTCGGGAGGGTATCAACGTTATGAATCGGGTATTGGCTGGCGAAACTGTGGACTATGATGGAGAAATGATAAAGGCAAACGGCGTTCATCTTTCTTTTCATCCGAAGACCAAGGTTCCAGTTTATCTGGCAGCCAGAAGCCCCAAGTTTATGCAGATGGTCGGCGAATTGGCTGACGGTTCTCTATTGAACACGCCTTTTCATTACATTGAGAACGCGTTGAAAACAATTGAGGAAGGGGCCTCAAAGGCGGGGAGGAGCATGGATGAAATAGACGTGGGCAACATTCTCCCTTTTGCCATCGCCGAGAATGACTCTGAGGCTAGGAAGAGAGTGAGACATTTGGCCACTTTTATGACTGCTTTCACCGCGAATTCAGTGCATGAGGCATTGGGCACTAAGATAGAACGTGTAGCATCTATTCGAGAAGCCTTGCAGAAAGGAATGGACGCTGAAGCGATGGGCTTGATGACGGATGAAATGATAGATGAGTTTTCGGTGGCTGGGAAGCCCAACAAATGTCTCGGAAGAGTTGAAGAATTCTTCAAAGCTGGAGTGACACAGATGATCTTCGTTATGCCTGATGGGAAAAAAGGGATAACGTCAGCTGGGACGGACATCATTTCATCCTTCAAAACCTAGTATATTGAAAGCCGGCATTTTGCCTTTTTCCGTAAGCAAACTTATCTCTGGCAAAACGCATTGATAAATAACACGTTCGGGAGTATCAACAATCGTGACATCCGGTTGGACGGGAAAAGCACTAAACGTAGACTTGACTTCAGGCGAAGTTCAAAAATATAGCCTTGAAAAGCCAATGCTGAAGAAGTTCTTGGGTGGACGTGGCCTAACTTCGTACTACCTTTTCGAAGAGCTGAAAGAAAAAACAGACCCGTTTTCACCTGAAAACATCCTGCTCTTTTCCGCAGGACCACTAGCTGGAACCATGTGGCCGACTTCTTCAAGAATAACAGTGGCAGCAAAATCGCCACTCACAAACGGTTTAGGGTACGCCCATGCTGGCGGTTACTTCGGTCCAGAGCTGAAATTCGCTGGGTACGACCTGATACACATATCAGGAAAAGCAAGAAACCCCGCGTATCTGCACGTTGAAAACGAAACTGCGACGTTGAAGTCAGCCGCACACATCTGGGGGAGGACAACGAGCGAGGCGATAAAGGCAGTTCAGGAAGAAATAGGTAAGTGCCGTGTTGCCTGCATAGGACCGGCGGGCGAGAACTTGGTTCGAATAGCCTCAATCATAACCGACAGGGACAGAGTAGCTGGCAGATGTGGACTGGGAGCGGTTATGGGTTCCAAAAACTTGAAAGCAGTGGCAGTGACCGGAAAAGACAAGGTTGAGGCCGCATATCCTGAAAAATTCCGCGAGTTATGCACGGCTGCTCTCAAAAGCTGGTCTCCTCAGAACCCACAACTGAAAGGCCTGTGCAATTATGGCACGCCGTGGCTTATTGCCACGAAGAATGAGACAGGAGACCTTCCAGCCAAGAACCATCAGATCGCCAGGTTTCCATGGGCTGAACAGATTTCAGGAGAAACGATAAGGGAGAGATATTTCCTCAAACCAGAAACATGTTACTCATGTCCCATCCACTGTCGAGCATACGCAAGAGTCACGGAAGGGAAATACGCGCCTCTGGAGGGCTCGAGACCAGAGTACGAAAGCATAGACTCTTTCGGGCCGATGTGCTGGATTGCAGATTTCAGCGTGATCATGAAGGCCAACCAGCTTTGCAATGAACTGGGGTTGGACACCATCTCAACCGGCGTGACAGTGTCCTTCGCGATGGAACTCTACGAAAAGGGTTTGATATCCAAGGAGGAAACGGGACTCCCCCTAGAATGGGGTAACGCTGAAAGCACGCTGGAACTCATCCGGATGATTGCCCATCGCAAGGGATTCGGCGATGTCTTGGCGGAAGGCACGGCGAGAGCATCTGAGAGAATAGGCGGACAGGCAAGCAGGTTTGCGATGCACGTTAAGAGAATGGAGATACCGAGACAGGAGTCGAGAACTCTGAAAGCCTTCGGCTTGGGCCACGCCGTATCTAACCGCGGTGCAGATCACCTCTACGCTCTGCCAACGATTGACTCTGCACGAAAAACGGAAGTTGCGAAGCAGCTCTTCCCCCGAAAGCCTTTGGAAAAGATCTTGGACACGAGGAACCCAACGTACAAGCCTGAAATTGTAGTTTTCACTGAAAACTATTGCGCAATCACGGACGCCTTAGGCGTCTGCAAATTCACCACGACCGAAACCTACGTTTTCATGCCTTCAGATTTTGCAAAAGCCCTCACAGCGTTGACAGGAGAGAATTTCACCGAAGAAGAACTCTTGAACTGTGGAGAAAGAATCGTCAACCTGGAACGATGCTTCAACGTACGAGAGGGGTTCTCTCGAAAGGACGATCAGCTACCCCAGAGGTTCCTCAAAGAACCACTCGAAGGAAGCACAGTCGAACTGGACAGGATGCTCTCGAAATACTACCGTCTTAGGGGATGGTCCAAGCAGGGAACCCCCCGAAAAGAAAAGCTCAAAGAACTCGGGCTGAAAGCCTGCAACGCCTACCCACCATGAGTTTTCCTATTCCTCATTGGAAGCTTCCCCCTTCTGCCAAGATCGTCTGCAACGTTCTTCAGGTTGAGTTGTTCCAGTTTCTCTCGGGGGATTAGACCAGTTTTGACGTCCCATCCGCGTGTCTGATAATACTCGTCCAGCATCATTTCGAGTTTCACTTTTTGTCCCTTGCACGGCCCGTCCGGACTCGGTTCTTCGGTAAACCTCGCCGGCAGTTTATCGTCTTTCCGAGACAAGCCTTCGCGAATGTTGTATGCTCTCTGGAGATTGACTATGCGTTCTCCGGCTGTCCGCAAGAATTTCTCAGTGGCTTCCATCCCTGTTGCGGCTCTGACGGCTTCTGCGAGATCCTTGAAATAGAAGATTGGCGGGTACGCATACCCTCCAGTCAAGCAGAGACCTAGCGAGCTCACGACGGCTGCAAAGTCTTCACACTCCTTAACCATCACTCCCTTGTATGTTTCGTCCAGCCTGTTTGCCATTTCGGGCAGATAGCGTTTGCCAAAACGTTTCTTCACAGCCTCTTCAAAACCTATTTCGTCCAGAAAAGCCGAGGCGCGCAGATGATCTGCCCCTCTTGTGGAGACTGCGTGTGCCAGCCCCATCGATTTCTGTGCTCTGCCATCCTGAGCGGGAATGTCCATTCCTTTAACGTGCATGGCGTATTTTTCCGCACCGCGATCAAGCCGCTCTGCAACTCTCTTGGTTCCCTCGGCCAGAAGGTCGCCTATGCCCTCTCGGTATGCGATCTTGCGTATCAGGTCCAGAGCCAGGTCTTTGTCTCCCCACCTGAAAGCAATGCCTCCTGTGTCTGCTTCGCTGATTATTCTTTTCTCGTATAGTTCCATCATGAACGCTATTACGCCGCCGGTTGAAATGGTGTCGATGCCGTAGAGGTTGCAGAGAACGTGCGCCTCAATTATCGAATCGAGATCGTCGTTTCCGATTCGGCCTCCGAAGGCACATATCGTTTCGTATTCGGGATGATCCAGTGTCATTCCCTTGAAGCGGCCTTTCTTGACTCTGATGACGTTCTTGCATGCAAGCCTGCAACCGAAGCATGCCTTGTCCGCTATTTTATATTTCTCAACAAGCACTTCGCCACTGATCTTGTCAGCCGCGGGAAAAACTCCTGTCTGGAAGTTCCTGGTCGGAAACCTTCCGATCTCGTTCATTGCTCCGACAAGAATCGTCGTACCGTACTTTCTGACTTCGGGCACAAAAGGGTCTGCTTTGATTCTCTTATCTGCCTCGGCGACAAGCTCAGTGAAACGCTCTGGGTCCGCAACTTCTACACGAAGACTTCCTTTCAAAGCGAGGGCTTTCAGATTCTTGGAACCCATGACTGCCCCCAAGCCCGACCGAGCTGCAAGGCGGAAACGGTCCGTGACTATTCCCGCGTAACGCACAAGGTTCTCTCCACCTTGGCCTATGCAAGCTACTTGAGTTTTCTGACCATGGTCTTGGCTTATTATTGTCATGGTTTCCTCAGTGTCTTTTCCCCAAAGGTTTCTTGCGTCTAATATCTTGACCTCTCCATCTTCTATGTAGACGTAGACCGGTTTGGACGCACGACCTTGGAAAATAATGGCGTCGTAGCCGACCCGTTTCATTTCAGGTCCGAAGCTTCCTCCAGAATTTGCTCCTCCAAGAATGTTGGTGAGCGGACTCTTGCCGCCAACTTCGTATCTTCCTGACTCTGGCCACGTTGTGGCTGATAGGGGGCCGACTGCGAATATTAGGCGGTTTTCTGGTCCAAGGGGGTTCGTTTCTGGGCCAGTCTCATCGTAAAGAATGTTCGTGCAGAACCCTGTGCCGCCTAGAAACTTCTCGGCATCCTCATTCCGTAAGTCTTGCTTGTGTATCCTTCTTGCCGTCAAATCTATTCGGAGGATTTTCCCCATGTACCCCTTGTATTTGAGTGTGATGCGGTTCAGCTCCTGAGTTTTATGGCGTGCCGAGGACAAACGGAATAGCATAGACCGCAGCTGAGACAGTCTAATTTGTATGAGATTACTTTTCCCTCGCTCAAAGCCAATGCCTGATATGGACAGAGATTTGCGCAAAGTCCGCATGAAGTGCAGGCTTCACGATCGATCTGTGGATGTAGTCTTCTCTTGCTTTCTTCTTTCTGTTTCTCCAGATGTTTTAGCGTGATTCCGCGCAGCTCCTGAATGGACTTGTAGCCCTTCAGTTCCATGAATTCGACAAGCTCGTTCTTTATGCGATTGACGATTTGCAGTCCATGGAGGACGGGGGCGGTGCACAGTTCAACACAATGGGCGCCTGCCATCATCATCTCAACAGCGTCTTGACTGTTTGAAATCCCGCCTATACCTATTACTGGTATCTTCACTCGCTTGGCTATTTCGGCAACGCATCTCACGGCCATTGGGTGAATAGCGGACCCGGAAAGCCATCCTTCGCCGTTCGCATTGCCAAGAAAGGGTTTTCCAGTTTCAACATCTATCGCCAACACGGGACCCACAGAGTCTATCGCTGAAACGGCGTCGGCACCAAACTTCTCAGCTTTGACCGCTATTCTCAGGAAATCCGGCCAATTCGCGCTTACCTTAGCTATCACAGGAACTTTCGCTCCGGACTTGGCGGCTTTAACCGTCGGCAAAACCTGATCCGCGTCGTAAGTGACAGTTTCGATGAAGTCAGCGCCAGCCTCTTCAACCAGCGGAGCGATTTTTCCAGCTTCTTTCTCTGTGAACCCGATGCTGGCGATCACCGGCACCCCAAGATGCTTCACCGCAGGTATCTCGTGCGTAACCCACGTTTGAAGAGGAAGGTCAGACCATTTCTCAGCGTTAATCAGCGCGTCCCTGCCTATCCGGGCCATGTTAGGGAAAGGGTTTCTGGCCGCAACAAGCCTAATCGTTTTTGTCGTAACTGCGCCAAAACCTGCCCTCACCGCGCGTTCCAAGGTCTTGCCGTCGCGTCCGTACGGTCCCGCGGCGAGAATCAGAGGGTTTGACAAACTTACTCCGCACAATGAAAGTGACGTTCGAACCGTTCTTACCATCACCATTCGCTCAATCAGGTATTCCACAGACTCTCTGCAGCTTCTCTACACTTCGTCCTTGCCATATCTTCATTCATGGTGAGTATTTTTCTGTTTCTCATTATTTTCTTGCCGTTTATCAGGACATCCTGAACCATTTTCCCCTCGCCAAAGACGACGAGTTGTGGAATCAGGTTTTCCGCTGTTACTGGCGTTGGAGATTCCAAGTCTACCGTTATGATGTCGGCTTGTTTTTTGGGGGTTATTGAGCCCACGAGGTTTTCCATGCGGATCGCTTTTGCAGCGTCAACTGTGGCCATTCTAATAACAGCTTCGGCAGGCATGACGCTGGCGTCTTGGAGGTTTCCTTTATGTATGAGGAATGCGACTCGCATCACTTCAAACATGTCTTGGATATATCCGTCCGTTCCAAGTCCGACTGTAAGACCCGCTTGCAGAAAACTTGGAACAGGCGCTATGCCACCGCCGACTTCACAGTTGCTTAGAGGCATGTGCGAAATCTTGACATCGTGTTTCCGTAATAGTTTGATTTCTTTTGGAAGCGTGTGCACGCATTGAGATGCCAGAACGTCGGAGCCTAGGAAACCTATTTTTTCGTAAAGCTCAACCGGAAGTTTCCCATACTTCGTGAGGCAATACTTTGATTCATAGGCGCCTTCTTCCAAGTGAAGGTGTATTCCTGTCGGATATTCGTTGGCGAGGTCTCTCACCTTCCTCAGAAACTGCGGGCTACAAGTGAACGTGGTGTGCGTGCAAAACATACCCTTTGTCAATGAATCGTTTTTTCTGTTATACATTTTTATGAAGTTGAGGTTTTCTTCAGCCCCCTTCCACCCGTTCTCTTCGCTTATTCTTTCAGTGGCCTCGAAGCTCAGCACGGAACGCAAACCTACCATTTCAGTCGCTTGAGCCTCAACCTCCAGAGCTCCTGGAATCGAGTTTGGAGCCTCCAAAACGTCGGCGCAACACGTTGTTCCCGTTTTCACCATTTGAATTGAGGACATAGAAGCAGCGGCGCTTATCTGTTCTTTGTTCAAAGCATTTTCAATGCGGGGCCACCAGAACTTCTTCAGAAAGGCTATGAAAGTTGACGTTGTCTGGGAAACGGGTATGCCGTGCGAAAGAACGCCGTACATGTGATTGTGGCTGCAAATCAGTCCCGGCATCACTACGCATTCTTTAGCATCAATGATTTCATCAGCGCTGTAAGAGCTTTCGATTTTTTTTGCAGGTCCAACGTCCAGAATTTTGTCGCCTTCTACGAAAACGGCTCCCTGTTGGATTGTTCTGTACTCTCTGTCCAGCGTTAAGACATATTTTCCTTTGACGATTAATGATTTCACTGATTTACTTACTCCATTGCTCCATAGAATTGGAATCTTCAAGAATTAATATTTAGTGCCAGCCTCTCCGACACCTTGACGTCATAAAATACGCCTACAAAACTGTTCTATTCACGTAACCAAGACAGATTTAGCATCACATGGCACGCTGGGTTTGGTGTGCGCTATGGTTGTAGGCGTATATGACAATTTTTAAATGTTAGGTTCTGAGTAGAAAGAGTATGCCTAGGCTCGTCCTTGATGGAATGTTTGTCCCCAGCGTCACACCGTTCACACGTATGGGTCGACTTGACGTTAAGGCGCTCAGGGCGTGCGTGGGATTTTGGTTGGAAGGCGGAGTCTCGGGGTTGGCGCCGTGTGGCAGCAACGGTGAAGCCCCTTACCTTTCTAGGCAAGAGAGGATAAAGGTGATTGAGACCATCTTGGATGAGGTTAATGGAAAGGTTCCCGTGATTGCTGGCACGGGCAGCATGAGCACCCAAGAGACGGTCACCTTCACCAAGGACGCGGGTGATCTCGGCGTCGACGCCGCACTTGTAGTAACACCGTTCTACTTTAAACTGTCAAACAAGGAAATCCACGAACACTATCGAACAGTCTCAGAAGCTGTCGACATTCCCATCGTCGTCTACAACGTTCCCAAGTTCACCGGCGTCTCTTTAGAACCACCCCAGATTCAAGAACTCGCGGCGGAAAACGAAAGGATAATCGGCATCAAAGACAGCAGCGGAAACATCGGCACGATAACGGAAACCGTGAGGTTAACAGGTGACAAAATTTCAGTTCTGGCTGGAACGGCTGACGTAGCGCTGTCCACGCTGCTAACAGGGGGGAGAGGCGCAGTGCTAGCGGTCGGAAACGTGTTCCCCGCCCTGTGCAGCCACTTATACGAGGCTTTCAAGAACAGGCGATACGAAGAAGCAAGCAGACTGCAAAACTGCATATCCTTCGCAAACGAGGTACTTGTGAAACGTTTCAATCAAATCGCAGCAATAAAAGAGGCTATGAGGCTGCAGGGACTAGCAGGAGGCTACCCTCGAAAACCAGCATTGCCATTGGACAGGGAAGGAAGGAAGACCCTTGAAAACCTGCTGAAGGAAATGAATCCACCCGCCTGAGCACAAAGCCTTGAGAGTTTCCAAAGAATAGGCTTTGCAGCCACTGCAAGCAAAGCGCGCCTTTTTCGATTTTCTCAATAGAATCCTTTACTAAGCGGAGCAAGAATGCTAGATTGCATGGCAACCAGAACGATCAGTCCTCTTAACACTGTTCTGATGCTGTGTCTGATCACATTTTGGGGCAGCTCGTTCGTAGTTGTGAAAGCCACACTTGGGGAAGGGTTGACCCCTATCGCCATAGCTACCTTCAGGTTTCTCATTGCTGGGGGGATCTTCATCGTAGCTCTTGTTCTAAACAAGAGCAGAAACCGTGATTACACGGTTCTTATTGAAGGAAGAGATTTTCTGAAATTCTTGTTCCTCGCCTTAACGGGTGTTACATTCTTCTTCGCCGCACAATACACGGGAATACAGATGGCCAGCGCTTCAATCGCAGCGATTTTGGTTTGTCTTCTCTCACCGATTCTCATCAGCGTTTTTTCAGCTCGAATGTTCAAAGAACAGTTGATGGGGAAAAATGTCCTTGGCATAGGAATTGCCGCGGTAGGAACCTTTGCTGTGATCACAGGCGGCGCTTTGAGCATGCAGGGAAGCAGCGGCAACTTCCTGCTTGGAAGCTCAATCTTGCTTTTCACGCCACTCATGTGGGCCGCCTATAGCTTGATGGGGAAGAGAATCATGGAAAAGTATGATCCATTTCTCGTCGTGGCTTATGTTAACATACTGGGAGGACTTTGTCTGGTTCCCTTCTCTCTGGCAGAAAACTCTCTTCACGAAGCCTTTGCCATGAGCATCAACGAGTGGTCAGCAATTCTTTACTTAGCTTTCGTCTGCTCTATTCTGGGGTATTTCATATGGTTCCGTGTGATGAACCAAGTTAAAGCTTCAGTGACCAGCTCGTTCATGTTCGGAGAGCCGCTGATAACCGTGCTTTTCGCAACAATTTTCGTTGGCGAGGGCAAGGAAATCACGCTGTTCACTGTCGCAGGAGCCTTCCTGATCTTCGCGGGCGTCTATCTTGTCTCTAGGAGATAGGCAATGGCAACTTGTTTCCAAAGAAAGTGAAAATCCTCCTCGGACTGAACACTGCCAGGCTTGCGTTTCTCAGGTTCTTGCCAATCCTCGGAATTAACCCAACCGCGTCGGTTCCGAGTTTGCACACAACTGCATACTCAAACCCCCCCAGCGGTTCGATGTTGACCACATCGCGGTTGAACCCCGCCTCTTCTACCGCCAACTCAATCCCGCTCAGAGATGTTCCCAAGATAAACAGTCTGTCAAGCAGCGACTCTGTCCACGCTATGTACTGCCTTCGCTGCTTCTCCGCGACTTCGGCCTCAATGAGACTCTTGTCTCTGTCGACGCTGTCGATTTTCACTGTGAAGGGCAGGTTCTCACAGAAGCCGAACAGTTCAACAATTTCCTTCAAGGAGATCTTTCTTCCATCGACGAGCTGAGCTTGTAAGCGTGCCAACGGGATTACTGCATCATAGATGCTTGGAGAAAAAACTCCCATGTCGACGCGCAGTTCATTTCTGCTTTTGTCTAAATTTGTTATGCGGCCTTTGATTGTTGAGAATCTGTTGATGTTGTCCAAGCTGGCCGGGCATAGTCCTATTCTGTCGTCCAGGTAGCGCAGAGCCACATTTTCGTCCTCTCCAGAAACCGATATTTGAATCCACCCGCGAGCGGTTGCTCCGCAGGTTTTGACTTCAACCTTAAGGCCTTCCAGCGTAGACTTTAGATTCTTGTCAAAGTTGTCCAGTCGACGATTGTTGTATGCTTTTGCGAACAACGTTACGGTAGGCATTCGCAGTCGCCGACCAAGATTAACATTTCTTCATGCAGTTTCCATAGTCTTTGGATAGCGGACACCGGCAGTTCTCTGGAAAGCTCTTCTATGGTCACCTCTATCGGCACTCGCCTCGAACCTTCGATTAGCTTGTCCGCGTAAGAAACTATTTTTTCTTCAAGTATTAACGGAACGTAAATGTCTCTTGGCCATCCGAGTTTTCGAGCTTCTCTTGCTGTTATTCCTCCACCAACATGCCTCTTGATTATCGATACGACAGGTTCGGGCAGACCAAGGGATCTTGCAATGTCTGCTCCCAAGACTGCGTGGTGTACGCTGTGAGTTTTAGCGCGTCCAATGTCGTGCAGGAGCCCTCCAATTTCAACAAGGTGTACGTCAACGTCGTATCCTTTTTTCCTACAGGCTTCTGCTATTTCAACCGCAAGCGCAGAAACCGCTTCAACGTGCCTTATGACGTTCTCGCGGCAACCACTCACTTTGAGAAACCCCAACGCTTGTTCTCTCGTTGGGAGTTTTTCACTCACCAAGCTCCTTCCTTAGGATTTCGACCTTCTTGGTCAGTGATTCAAGAATTTTCTCGTTGTTGTAATGCATCAACGGTTTTCCACATGTTGGACATCGGAAAACGAGTTCCACCGCCTCTTCGAAGGGGATTCGCCTGCAACCCGGCGTGTAACAATAGTAGAAATCATGGTTTTTTTCGTACTCCAGTCGAATGTCAAGTTTCTCAAGCACTCGACGTTTCTGGCTGAGTATGAAACCCTCAAGCTGATCGGGCTGCAGCCTCCAGTGAAATATGAACCACCCGGTCTTCGGATCGCGCGTGCGTCTAAGGCTTACAAGAGAGTGGTCGTACAGTTTGTAGAGGATTTTTCGAACAGAGTTCAATCTTATGCCTGTCTTGGTTGCAATCTCGTCGTCCGTTATTTCATTCGAGTTCTTCAGAATGTCAATTAGTTTGACCGCGTCTTCTTCTCCCAACGCCTCAGCAACTTTAAGCAGCGTTGCATCATCTATGTTAGATAACATAACAACCCTTTGCTTCCAGTACTCAGCACTGTTCTCTATATTATATATTTTGCAAGGTTTGATTTAAAGCTCTTTACGGGAGAGCCGGTTTCACGGTTTTTCTCCGTCACGACTTTTTTTCCTCTCCGTTGGGGGATGATTTTCACATTTGCATTCTGAAAGCTCTTAGCCAATTCCTCTCCTTTGAAGAGGCGGTCAAGGAAAACCGCCACGCTTGCACATTCCGAGTGCGGCTGGTTCCCAACTGCCACGTTAAAGTCTGAAACGGCTTCCGAAAAGAATTCGCCAGGGACTTTTTGGCTTCCAACGATGACCAAAATGTTCTTTCCAGAATCTCTAATGCGGTTTAGCACATCCGTAGTTTCAACGTTTTCTCCGTATGCTGTCAAATGGACAACTACGCCGTTTCGGGTTTTCCAGTCACTTACAGCTTTTCTCCAAGGGATTCCCATTTCGAAAAAGAAGGTACCGCCCCAGCTTCGGGTGACCTCGTTTATCGTGTCTTTGATTTTTCGGTCTTCCGTGTCTGACAAGATAATCCCAGAAGCTCCTAGGGCGCGGGCTACGAGGGCAACGTGCGTCGTGAGCCTTGCGTCTCTGGTCGGCCGGTGACCCCACCTTAACACAACGATTTCAGGCGCAGCTTCTCTTTTCAGATTTTCTCGACCTTCCTGTTGAATTCTGTTTTCACTCGGCTTCTGACCTTCTCCGCAAACGTGGGAGCTGCTTCGAAAACCACACGTACAGAGCTTTCGTTGTAATCCGCTTTCTGAACGTCAGCGTTTTCGAAAAGCCACGCCATAAACCGCATCGTCTTGTCAGTCACTGGTATGGTGAAGGTTGCCCTGACGTAGTTCTTCAGTATCTTCAATATCTCCTGTTTCAGCTGTTCAAGATTGGTTTTGTACAACGCGGATATCGGAACAAGGGTCGTTGCCCTTTCCTCCAGTTTTTTTATCTTCTGCTGAACTTCGGTTTCCGGCATCAGGTCAATCTTGTTCAACACCGTAATCATGGGTACGCCTGAGGCTCCTATGCGGTCTATCGTTTCCAAGCATGTCCCAAGTTTCTTTTCAATAGCGGTCATCGATTCACCCGCGTCCACCAACAAGAGTATCAAGTCAGAGTAGATTGTTTCTTCAAGCGTTGAGTGGAACGCCTCTATCAGAGTTAACGGCAGGCGATCTATGAAGCCGACTGTGTCGGTTAAGAGAAACTCTTTCTTGGAGAATGTTACAAGCCGCGTCGTCGTGGAAAGCGTCGTGAACAGAGCAGCGTCCACGGGAACCGTCTCTTCCGCAAGGGCGTTGAACAGTGAACTTTTTCCGGCCTTCGTGTATCCTGCCAGTGAAATTGACGTAAACCCCAGTTCTTCCCTTCTTTGGCGGTGCAAGACCCTCTTTGCCCGGATTTTTTTAAGCTTTCTGCGTATAGCGTGAACTTCTCTCTTGACACTCTCATAGTAGACGTCGACTTCATAGGCTCCGAGCCCCATGAAACCTGGCTGTTCTCCCTTCGTGGCTAGGCGCACTCTCTCCTTGGCCTGGGTCAAATCGTACCGAAGACTTGCGAGTTTGATCTGCATCTGCGCCTCAGCAGTAGTGGCTCTCTTGGTAAAGATTTCTAGTATCAGCTGAAAACGGTCAATGATTTCGACGCCTGTGGCTTTTGCCAAGTTGTAGGACTGAAGCGGCCTTAGCAGATTGTCGAAAATCACTTTCTCAGCGTCTTTTTGCTTCACAAGTTCGGCGAGTTCTTCCACCTTTCCAGAGCCTATCTGGTAGCGCGCGTCTGCCTGTCTGATCTGTTCCAGCCTGCCCACAATCGTGTAGCCTGCCGATTCAGCCAGACTCTCAAGTTCGTCGAGGCCGTTCGGTTCGTATTGTTGACGACGTTGAACTATGATTGCCTTCGTCCAGCAGTATCCTCCTTCTCACTGCCCTTCTTGTCCATCTGAATCAGGTCTCCAAGGGTCAGGTCGCGACCTGAAGCTCTGGCCAGCTTGGCCTGCGGAACTTTTTCTTCTTTGGCTGGAACTATCAGCTTGATTTTCAAAGCGTGCTCGAGCATCGTTGCAAGTCTGTTGTCAGGCGTCATCTTTCCAGTTTCAATTTTCCGGAGAAGCGACACTTTCTCACTTATTTTCTTGCCCAATTCCTCGTGAGATAGCCCGAGTTTCTCTCTGGCCTGCCTTATTTTTAGGTCGAAATTCTCCACGAGTTCCAAGCTTGTGTCCACCTTCGGAGCCTGCGGTTTCTTGGTCTGAATTATCAAAGGCCTTGGCGTCGTCCCAAGCCGTGGACTTGCGACTCTCTGCTTAGGTTCCTCGTAGTATATTTCTCCGAGTTTGGAGCATTCACTGCACACCGTCAGCTTTGCCCCTTCAATGATGACTTTGAAGGGTTTTCCGTTGATTCTGCGTCCACAGACTTCACATCGCAATTGCCCATCCACCTGAACTGCTTTTATTATTAGTGGTGTTTATAGTTGTCGAAACAGAATTTGGCCTTTGCTGGTGACCTGCTTGGAAGATGCCTTGAGAAGGATCAGAAGCGTTGCAGATTATCAGTTCGGTAAAGGAGTGGGCGCGGCACTTTTTCCCGAAAACGTGAAAATCGTTTTCTCAAGGAACACAGGCCGAATCCGCTACGTCTACCTAGAGGGTAAACGACTTGGAACCATGCGCCCGACAGACGGCTTCTTCTCCTTGAGCATTGACGGAGCTAGGAGAGTTGTTCACGGCAGGCAACCTGCAAAATGTTTTGTCGCTGTCCGGAGCGATGTCGCGAAGTTCATAGCTGAAGGTGGCGACGTTTTTGCTGCACACGTCGTGAGAGCTGATGACGAGGTTCGCGCCAAAGACGAAATCATCGTGCTTGACGAAGAGGGCAATATCTTGGCAGTAGGGCGGGCTGTTCTTTCGGGTCAAGAAATGAAGGCCTTTAAGCGCGGCGTCGCCGTGAAAGTTCGGCGTGGATGTCTTGAGGAAGGTTAAGTATATGAAGTTTGAATTGCAAATGTTACGCAGGTAGAGTGAGACTATGCACAGGCGTGTGAATCCTCGAGAAGCAAAGCGCATGATGCAACGTATGGGCCTGAACATGGATGCGGTGACAGATGTTGAGCAAGTCATCATCAAAACGAGCAGCAGAGAGATCACCATAGAAGAGCCTGAAGTTGCAATGCTTGAAATGCAGGGACAGAAAATTTTTCAGGTGACAGGTGGAAAAATCACCGAGAAAGCGGCAGAGCGCAAACCGTCAGGCGTAGCTGAAGAAGACGTCAGGCTTGTAGCGGACCAAACAGGAAAAAGCTTGGAAGAAGCGAGAAAAGCTCTGGAAGAATGCCAAGGAGACCTAGCGAAAGCCATCCTCCTACTGCAATCGAGCATCTAAGAAATGAGGCGCACACAAGCAGTCTGAACTGGTCGATGACCGTTAGAATGACGTCAAAACCGCTTATCGAAGAAAGCAAGATTGAGGAGACCATCAAAAGCAAACCGAAAGAAGCATTCACGGTAAGGGACTTAATTGAAACGCTAACAGGCTTTACCCTGAAGAGTGGAACGACCAGCGAAAAGGTTTGGACTCCTCGGAGAAAAAAGAAGGTACACAGTTTCAACGTACCTTTCAAACAGGTCTGACGTGCGCTCGCATAAACCACATTCAACTCTCACCACCTTCACCAGGTATTCAGAGGACAGATTCACGGACTATCGGACGACCACTGACGAAGAAAGAAAGGCTTTCGTAAGCCCGATAATGATTGTCTTCAGAAAGAGAAAAGAAACAAGGAGATCGTAGCACACGCAGGATATCCGCATCAGAAGCCAACCCAGAATACCTATAAGCAGACTCGTCTTTGGGTAATCCGACCAGATGAAGGGACCTTCGTGAAGTACAGGAAGTTTGGCAAGCTGGGCTGGAAAGCTTCGGCTCTGGGATTTGGTGCGATGAGGCTGCCCATTGTCGATGGAGATGCCTCGAAAATCAACGAGCCCGAAGCTTTAAAGATGATCAGGTATGCGCTCGACCACGGCGTGAATTATCTGGACACGGCGTATCCTTATCACAGGGGAAACAGTGAAAGAATTGTTGGAAAGGCGCTGCAAGACGGATACCGTGAGAAAACAAGATTGGCCACGAAGATGCCGTCTTGGCTTATCAAGTCCCGAGAGGACATGGATAAGTACTTGGATGAACAGCTTTCGAGGCTCCGGCTGAACTACGTGGATTTCTACTTATTGCACGGACTTGGAAAAGAAGGCTGGCAGAAACTCAAAGAGTTGGACGTGTTGAAGTGGGCTGAGAAGAAGATGGACGAAGGGAAGTTCAAGCACTTGGGTTTCAGTTTCCATGATGAGTATAGCACTTTCAAGAAAATCGTAGACGGCTACGACGGTTGGACACTTTGCCAAATCCAGTACAACTACATGGACGAACAGTACCAAGCTGGCACAAAAGGGCTGAATTATGCCGCTTCCAAAGGTTTGGCAGTTGTCGTGATGGAACCCATAGCCGGCGGAAGGCTGGCTACTGTAGCTCCCAAAGAGATCCAAGAATCTTGGAACAAAGCCAGTATCAAGAGAACACCGGCGGAGTGGGCGCTTCAATGGGTCTGGAACCATCCTGAGGTCTCTGTTGTCCTCAGCGGAATGAGCACCATTCAACAGGTGAAAGAAAACTTGGACAGCGCAAACAGATCAGGCGCCAACATACTCACCGACAAAGAACTGAGCATCATCAGGCAAGTCAAGCGCAAATACAAGAGACTAGGCTTCATCGGATGCACAGGCTGCAGATACTGCATGCCCTGCCCAGAAGGAGTGAGCGTGCCCGAAATATTCTCACTTTACAATGAATACTACGTAAGGAATAAGGACGACGAGATAAAACGCAAGTACTGGGAACACATCACGCCTGAAAGCCAAGCTAAGAGATGTGTGAGATGTGGCAAATGTGAAGAGCTTTGCCCTCAACACCTGCAGATTAGGGAAATTCTGAGCAGAGCCGCCATGCTCTTTGAAGAAAAGACCTGAGAAAGGGCATATACACGAATAAGGATGGTTGCGTAGAAATCGTCAATCTCAGCGCCCGCACATACTCTGAAGACAGAAGATAGTCGCCTAAACTGCTTGTTCGCTTGGAAGACCTTGAGTGACAACGCCCACGACCCCGCGGTTTGTGTTCAGTTTATGTCATCGATTTTGGCGTGATCTTTTACAGGTGATTCACTTTTGTGGGAACCTGAGAAGACAATCACTGTTCTTTTTGCATTATTTGAGAACAAAGATTAAATAGTCTCTTCCCTATGAGTTAGCTCTTAAACTTTGGATTTAATCGAGGTGATACAATTTGGTGAGCGAAGGAAGAGGACGCTTGTTCAGAAGGAAAGACGGGAAATATTTGCTTTACCTACCCGTGGACTTGGCTGAGGACAGTATGTTTCCGTTCAAAGAATACACCAGGACAAAGAGGGGAGCCGATTCGATTCCTGTTAAGATAAACTTCAAACACGGAGAGAACAAGCTGACAATAGAAAAGTGGAAGGAACCAACTGTGCAATAGTTGCACGCATGGAGTTACAGCACACCACACCTTAGAGTAGGTTCTCTACTTGTTAGGCATCACGTACACTTTTTTAAACAATCGCTCCCAACTTGTTTAAGCATACAAGTCACTGGCCATAATCACTCGCGCGCGCATTTTGTTTTGATATACTCGTATGCTAACAAGAAAACATAAACGAGAATGATAAGGCAGACTAGGTCTTGGACAAACGAGTATACTCGTCTCGGTGACGAACGCTCAGGCCTAGCTTTGAGACTTTTTCCGCGTTTTTCTCTGTGCGACAGGTATCCAACCAAGGCAACCTTCGAGCCAGCACTTATTCTGCATGTGTATGTCGATTGAGAGCACAGAATAACGGTATCTATCGATCAAAAAAAATGGTCGAAGACAACGTTAGGAGTAATACGTACTCGAAATTCATAATGGATAAATCATAAGGCCTAGTCAATTTTGACTGCCAACCGGGAGTCTGCTAGCAGAAACCTGAACATGCAAGTTTCCTATGGTAGAGAGGTAGAACATGGCATTTCGCCCCAAATCTGAAAATAAAATTGGAAAAACAAACAGAAAATCGGATGCCATGTTGCTCGCCGTCATGGACGAAACGCTAGAGCAAGTTTTCAAAGGAGTAGGTATTCAAGTTATCTATGCTTCTTTTGAGAAAAACTTTCAGTTGAAACGAGAAGACATACTGAAGAATCCTGACGTGTTTTCCGCTGGTTTGGAGAGGCTTTTAGGTTCAGCCGCGGTGGTCATCGAGAAATTGATCATAAGGAATCTCTGCCAAAGGATTGGACTTGATCATGAAGAGAAGGAGGGCTTTCAATTTTCAGATAGAATAAACGAGTTAAGGTGGAAAATGAGTTTGATAGAAGAAAAAACGAAAGACGATTCGAGAAAAGAAGAAATAAGGACAGAGAAGTCTTCTCCCGATAATACCGTTGGCTTCAAAGTTGCCACAGAAGAGGGAATCGACTCCGAGGAGACAAGAAGCTATGCCAGGCTTTGCGAAAGCATACTCGACAGCATGCAAATCGGTTTGGATGTTTGGAGCCTAGAAAACCCAGATGACACGGGATCTCTTAGACTGATTTTCAGTAATCCTGCAGCTGAACAGATCACAGGACTGCCGAAAAAAGCTGTTCTAGGAAGAACTTTGACGGAAGTCTTCCCCAAGCTGCTTGACACAGAGTTTGCAAGAATATGTGCTGAAGTCGTTCGGTCCGGCAAGGCGAAAGACCTAGGAGAAATCCATTATGGCGACGAACGTATATCCGGAAGCATCTTTTCAGTCAAGGTCTTTCCTCTTCACAACAACTGCATTGGCGTGACACTTGAGAAACCGACTCCGCGCCAGCAAAAAGAGGAAACTCTTCAGGAAGGAGAAGAACGTTACTGCAATCTTGTCGAAACTGCGCCGGAAGCAATCTACACAATTTCAGCCCAGGGCGGAACCATCACTTCATTGAACCCCGCGTTCGAGACGATAACAGGCTGGCAGCGTTCCGAATGGCTAGGCAAATCTTTCATGTCAATAATTCATCCCGATGATCTGCCCCTTGCAATAGAGACTTTTCAAAAGACATTGGCCGGAGAAGTTGTCCCGCCCTATGAGCTGCGTATCCGTTCAAAATCTGGCGAATACCTTACTGGAGAATTCACAAGCAAGCCTCAGACTGAGAAAGGCAAAATCATAGGCGAATTGGGTATCGTCCGTGACGTAACTGAACGCAAGAAAACAGAAGAGCGAATGGAAAAGCTGAACAGGTGTTTTCTAAGTTTCAAAGCTGACCCTGGTGAGAACATCAACCGGATCGTTGCTTTGTGTGGGGAGCTTTTAGGCGCAACCTGCGCTCTCTACAATCGGCTTGATCAAGGAATGTTGTGTTCCGTCGGAAGATGGAACACTCCTCCAGACTATAATCCTGTCGACAAGCCCGACGGACATATCTGCTACGACGTGATTCGGCAGGGCGCAGACAACATTACGGTGATCAATAACTTGCAGGACACATCGTATGCCAAGACAGATCCAAACGTTGCACATTACAAACTGCAGACATACGTCGGGATGGCGGTAAAATTCGATGAATCATACATCGGTTCCCTGTGCCTCGTCTACCAAGAGGATTTCAGCCCGAGCGAGGAGGACAAGAAGATTATCGGGCTACTGGCTTCAGCCATCGGCGTTGAAGAAAAGCGTAACCAGGCACTGTCTCAAATGCGAGATAGTGAGGAAAGATTCCGCGTGATAAGTGCCTCTGCAATGGATGCGATAATCTTGGTGGGTGCTGAAGGAAAAATCTCGTATTGGAATCCTGCAGCCCAAAGAATTTTTGGGTACACAAACGAGGAAGCAAGCGGCAAAGACCTATTCAGACTTATCGTTCCCAAACACTTTCACAAGGACATCCACAAAGCATTGGATGGGCTCAGTAAAACCGGCCATTATTCCCTTGTCGGAAAGAAGATAGAATTCGCAGCAAAGAACAAAGACGGAAAAGAACTTCCCGTAGAGCTTTCTCTCTCGGCCCTCCAAATGAAGGGCGAATGGCAAGCAGTGGGCATAATCAGAGACATCACAGAACGAAAAAGAATGGAACAGACGTTGAAAGAAGACGAGGAGAAGCAACGGGGCATCTCCAAGAAACTCGAAAGCCTGATGAAAAGCTCTGCGTTAATGTTGCGCACCATGGACATGCGCAAACGACTCAAGACAGTCGCCGAAGCAGTTCGCGAACAGGGCTGGAGAAGAGTAGTCATATCCCTGCGAGATGAAGACCTAAACACCACAGACATCGTGACAGCAGGCTTAACACCAAAAGAAGAACAGTACCTCAAGGGACACCAAGCACCAGGAGACCTGTGGCGAAAACGTTTGAGCTCAATGTTTGAATGTTACCGACTGGGCGAATTTTATTATCTGCCCTGGAGCGATCCACTCGTCCGACAACAGTTCAAGTATGCACTGTCCAGCAAGGTTCCCAAAAAAGACACAGTTGATTGGAACCCAGACGACTTGTTGTACATTCCGTTGCGGTTGCCAAGCGGTCAAGTGGTGGGCATAATGAGCATGGACGACCCAGCCAATGGACGGCGTCCGACTAAAGAGTCGCTTGCCCCACTTGAACTGTTTGCTCATCAAGCTGCAGTTGCAATAGAAAGCGCCAGACTGATCCAGCAGTTGAACGACGCCAAGAAACAACTTGAAGGATATGCAAACCATCTGGAGGAAAAGGTCAAAGAAAGAACTAGAAACCTGAAAGAAAGCGAAGAAAAACTCAGAAGCATATTTGCTGCTTCGCCAGATGCCATCACCGCAACTGATCTGGAAGGGAAAATCATTGAATGCAACGAGCAGGCAGTTAAAACTCACGGTTATTCAGCGAAAAAGGAATTGATCGGAAAGAGCGTCCTCATGCTGATTTCAAACAAAGATCATCAGAAAGCCACCGAGAACATGAAGAAAACGTTTGAACAAGGATCGATAAAGAATGTTGAGTATACATTCGTAACCAAAGACGGTCGTGAATTCCCCACTGAGCTCTCTGCCACAGTCATCAAAGACGCTTCTGGCAAAGCGATTGGATTTGTGGCAATGACGAAAGACATAACCGCACGTAAACAAATGGAACAACAACTTTTCAAGTCCGAAAGACTTGCTGCGATAGGAGAACTAGCCGCAATGATTGGTCATGACCTGCGCAATCCGTTGACCGGTATCACCGGTGCTGCTTACTATTTGAAGATGAAGCTTAGCAAGAAAATGGATGCCAAAGCAAGCGAGATGTTGGAGATTATTGAGAAGGATATAGAATACTCGAACAAAATCATAAACGACCTACTGGAATACTCAAGAGAGATTAAGCTGGAACTTGTGGGGATCACTCCAAGATCGCTAGTGCGGGAAGCCTTGTTACTTGTGACGGTCCCAGAGAACATTCGAGTGATAAACTTCAGCAGGACAAAGCCGCGGATGGAGGTCGACATTGACAAAATGAAAAGAACCTTTGCCAACATGATCAAGAATGCGTTTGACGCGATGCCCATAGGCGGCACACTTACGATAAAGAGCAGAAGAGTCAACAACAACGTTCAGATTGCCTTTTCTGATACTGGAATCGGAATGTCGAAACAGGTGCTGGACAAGCTGTGGAGACCACTTTTCACGACTAAGGCTAAGGGAATGGGCTTCGGTCTGCCAATCTGCAAGCGCGTTGTTGAAGCTCACGGCGGCAAGATCTCTGTCGAAAGCGCTGTTGGGAAGGGTACAACCTTCACCATAACCGTTCCTATCGAGCCTAAAGTTGAGGGGGGTGAGGAAATTTGGATGAACGTGCCAGAATCCTTGTCGTCGACGATGACGAAAGCATAAGAAAAATCTTGTCAACAATACTGGAAGACGAAGGATACGTTGTTGAGACGGCGGAAAATGGAAGAGAAGCTATTGACAAATCTAACATGAAAGTCTACAACCTTGCGTTGATTGACGTGCGCCTTCCAGACATTGAAGGAGTAACGCTTCTCGCAAAATTCAAAGAAACCGTGCCTAGAATGCGAAAAATAATCATAACAGGGTTTCCATCCATCCAGAACGCTATAGAGGCTGTAAACAACAAGGCAGACGGATATATGCTTAAGCCTTTTGAGATTGGAAAGATTCTGGAAACAATCAAAGAGCAGCTGGAAAAACAGCGGGAAGAAAAGGAATACAACCAAAATAGAGTCACTGAATTCATTGAAACAAGAGTCAGAGAGCTGGAGATGGAAGACGCTTCAAAGACATCCCAGTGAGAACCCTTCTAATTATTCATCTTTTGCTGATACCTGGCAGCTAGTTTCCACCCTTCACACTACCCCAAATGTCTTCCCCATTTGAATGTTTGCCAAATCAGCTCCTGCACTAGGGCACGTTAATTTCTCTTTCTGGCTCTATGGGACGAACCATATTGCTTCTTCAGGATTTCTACGAACCATACAATTTCGCGCGTTTGCACTCGTTCGAAGTCTTTTATACATGGATTGACAAATAGCCAGCCAGAGGAACCAGTTTGGAGGCTTACATTCTCATGAGTACAGAGGCCAACGCACTCTGGAACGTCGCGGAGTCCACGCTCAAAATCGAAGGCGTGAAAACGGCACATGCGGTGACGGGGGAGTTCGACGTTGTGGCTTTGGTGAGTTTCCCCAAAATTGAGGATCTTGGAAAGATAATAGAGAAGATCCAACGGCTCAAGGGCGTGCGCGAAACGGAAACCCTGATTGCCATTCCACCTCCAGTCAGAGAATAAGCGAACAGAATCTTCCGAGCACGTAAGATAATGCTTGCCCCACAAAGCGAAATGGAATACTATTCCATGACATGTTCAGCGATCCTGGACATGTCAAAAGATATTTATCTCTAAGAAAAAACACTCTTTCAATGCTCCGGTAGTATAGTCCGGTCAAACTTTGTCAAAGGACCAAGTATAGCGGCCTCTCGACACCAGAAAACTGGGAGACAGTCGCGGACCCGGGTCCAAATCCCGGCCGGAGCACCAATTCTACTGGTAAACCCGTGTTCCGATTCGGATTTACGCGCCAACTTGAGTGTTTAGCGAGGCCAAAGGTGGGCGTATGTATTGCGAATTTCAATGTTTCTGAATGAGTTGGCATTGGCGACCTGATTATTGGTGTATGGTGTAGTAGTGGCCTTCGAGGCAGAGTATGAACGTTCTGGTTTGGGCTGGGTTTGCTGTTGGAAGCAGGAATATGATAGTTATGTGTTGGCCTAGTGTGAGTTCTGCGTATTGGCTGTCGTTCAGAATCGCGTGCTGTTAATGAAGTTCTGCCTTTCTGTCCAAGCTGAGTCCCTAGAGATTAGATGAGTCCCGGCAGGTTTGGTCAAGACTTTGGCGTTGCCACTATCATGTAGTGGTAGAGTCCTTCTTCCTTTACCTCATCTATTCTGAAGCCTGCTTTCTCGATGAGATTGGAGGCTTTCTTTTCGTTGAATCTTATTCGTAAGGGTGGGCCTAACTGCATGAGTTCCTTTTTCCAGTCAAGGTCTATAAGTCGACCAGTGGGCTTGAGCATTTTCTTGGCGTTTGACAAGACTTTGCTTGTATCCGCGAAGTCGTGAAGGACTATTCCGAAGAAAACAATATCTGCGCATGAATCACAGAGGACGGTTTGTTCAGCCATTCCCACTTCCAAGATGAGGTTTCTCAGTTTTTGTTTCGCGGCTTTTTCCTTCAACCTATCAATCGCCTCAGAATCAGCGTCCAAACCGTAGACTCTCCCTTCATTGCCCACAAGCCTCGCGGCCGGAAGCGCAAAGAATCCGTGCCCACAGCCCACGTCCACTAATATGAGTCCGGGCTTAACGCCCGCGTCAACCAGAATGGCTTCTGGGTTTTGCCATTTTCTCCTTTCTTTTTCATCATCGAAGAACCTGTGAACGTACAAGTCGTCTGCCTCGAACACTATTTAGATCCAACTCGTAAATAATGTTGAACACTACCTTTCAAGGCTTTCATTCAATGTAGTCAAATCGACGCAGACTAGGGAGCCTGTTTGATACACAAAGGAAATAGACCAGAAGCTAGAAAAGGTATTGAAGCTTCATAACTGATTTGAGAGGCGTAGTGTTTGGTCACTCTCAGAGCTTTGGCACCTTCGTTAACCAGGATCACCGTCGCCGGGGCTGTTGGAGCAGCGATGCATATCGGCCAAGGTAACGAGGACTTGATAGACTCGAATGCAGTCGAATTCTCAAGAGCGGTCTTGGCTCAGACAGACGTTGAGGGTGAGGTGATACTCTGCGAGGGACCTAAGGACAACGCTCCCGCATTCACACGTAGAGAAAAGGTTGGAACCGGCAAAGGCCCGAAAGTCGAGTTTGTCGTTGATCCAGTGGACGGCACAACCGCTGCCTCCAAAGGTAGAAAAGACGCCATCTCTGCGCTTGCCTGTGCGCCCGCTGGCTGCTTCCAAGTTCTCCCCGACGATGGATACTACTTCAAAGTGGCGACTGACCGCCACGCGATTGGAAAGATTTCCTTAGACATGTCGATTGAAGAGATCGTGCGCACAGTCGCTCGAGAAAAAGGTTTGCCTCTTGAAAACTTCACGGTCATAATGCTGGAGCGTGAGAGGCACATTGAGATTCTACATTGCCTAAGAAAGCTAGGCGTGCGAATCATCCTCATTCCAGACGGCGACATCGCAGGAGCAGTCGTCACGTGCAGACCAAGTTCAGGCGTAGATCTCCTCTTAGGTGCGGGCGCAGGACCCGAGGCAACTATTGCAGCCACAGCCATCAAAACTCTGGGCGGCACCATGCTCGTGAAGGTCTGGAGAGACAAGAAAGACGATCCAAAAAGACTGGACAGACTAAAGACGGAAGGAGTTGATGTGGACAGAACCTATTGCCAAGACGAGTTGGCTAAAGGCAACGAACTTGTCTTCGCCGCCTCAGGCGTGACGAAAGGCGAACTGCTGGACGGCGTGCGATTCATCCCAGAAGGAGCAATCGTCAACTCTCTTTGCATGAGATTGCCCAGCGGAACCGTGGAAAAGTCAGAAACAACCTTGCAGTTCAGGGGACACCCCGTCTACAAGAGATTCATGCCCTAGAAACGTAGGCTCACTCTCGTACAGCAAGAAGGGAGAAGGACAACGTGCGACACTACATGAACCATTGACAAACGGTGCATGAGCATGGAAGAAAAGATAACAACACTGCCTTGCGGATGCAAATATCAGGACAACGGATACATGGTAATACGAATCCAAGAATGCGCCTACCATAAACGGAAGAGAACCTCAAAACGGCCGTATCGACCGAAAGCCGAATGTGTGAGACCCTGAAATTACATCACTAGCTATCAACAGAATCTGACAAATATGGAGAGAGTTTAACGATGGATTACAAGATTCCCAAGACAATGGAGAAGGAGCATGAAGAGCTTCATGCGGAACTGAGGAAAGCCACGACAGCAGGTGACGCAACGGGGAAGAACTGCGAAAAGGCTAGCAGGGGTTGTCCATCCACATTTCGTGAAAGAGGAAGACTTCGCCTTGCCACCACTCGGGCTGTTGCCTTCACTGTCAAAAGGCAAAGTAACCTCAGACATGAAGGACATTCTGCTGATGACCGACAAGCTGAAGACAGACCTCAACCAGATGCTTAAGGAGCATGAAGAAATAATGGCTCTGCTGGAAGAACTGGTCACTGCAGCAAGGAAAGAGAAGAAATTGAAGTACGTCCGCTTTGCCGACAGACTGACCTTACACGCACAGACCGAGGAAGAGGTTTACTACCCTGCCGCTATCCTGATAGGTGAATATTTGAAACTGAAACTCGCACGCACGAGCGCGAAAAAATCAAGGAAGCGAATGCCCAACAAGAAACCTGGGGCTCAGAACGGCAAAAGCGAAGTAGAAAAAGCGCGCCGCTGGCTTTAAGTTTACTTCAACACAATATTCCAACAGAGGCTTGGAGCATACTTGTTTGACATCGTGTCCGTCGGTCATTTCAGCATAGATTCAATTTTCCTGCCGAGTCGACAAACCGCATTCACCGTTCTAGGCGGCTCGGTCGCCTACGTCTCGTTTGCGGCAAGGCATTTAGACGCAAGAGTATCAGTCATCTCAACAGTCGGTGCTGATTTCCCAGCAGCTTACAAATGGTGGCTCCAACAAGAGGGCGTAGATTTGTCCGGAGTGACCGACGTGCAGAATGCGCTCACCACCCGCTTCGAACTGAGATACGACAATGACCTGTCGAGCCGCACACTCTGCTCAAAGAACAGGATGCCCCCTATTCGTGTCGAGGACTTGCCTAACCCTCTGAAAGCCAGGATCATACACCTTGCACCAATTGCCGGCGAAGTCACACATGAGGTGGCCGAGAAACTGAGAAGCTGCACAGAAGTCATGTCCCTTGACCCGCAAGGACTCGTACGAAATTTCGACGAAAACGGAAATGTCACACTTAAACAGCCAAGGGACAGACGCATCCTAGGCCTCATTGACGTTTTCAAGTCTGCGCCGAGGGAAATCGAAACCCTAACGGGCCTATCCGACGTTGATTCAGCCATAAAAGCTGTGCACAGCCAAGGCGTCAGAATAGTCATCGTCACTCTAGGAGCGGAAGGTGCCTTAGTTTCCGTTGAAGACACGATCCACAGAGTCCCAGCCCACAAACCTGAGAAATTCGTCGACCCAACCGGAGCCGGAGACGCCTTCATCGGAGCTTTCCTAGCAGAATACGCCCGTGGTGAAGATTGCGCCTGGTGCTCACACGTAGGTTCTGCAGCTGCTTCGCTAGTCGTCGAGGGAATCGGCCCGACATCATTCGGCGACAAAGAGGAAATCTATCGAAGAGCACGCACGTTGGCTGAAAAAGGAATTTAGAAGATAAACTTGAATGTTCAACAAATACTTGCGTACGACAGTTCGCAGTGCATTATTATTTTCTGGCGATACTCCAAATAGTGAACCCTATGACAGGTGTTTTCTTTTGGGTCGCTCCATTTGAAGTTGCTGGATGACTTTTTCAGCTGGAACCGATTTTTCCCAGTGGTCTTCGAAGTATCGATTGAGCAAACTACTTATAAATGGATCTTGTACCACTAACCCGTATCTGAACCTTCCGTTTTCATCTTTGACAAGAAGGGCAACGGTGTTGGCATCAATTATCCAAAATGATTCCTTGGGTTCGACTGTTGGAACCATATGTTTGGCTCCCTTTCCAATAAAGTCTAGATACAATTCGAAATCCACGCTACTGTCTAATGTTTGAATTAGCTTCACGTCCACACCTTTTTCGAGTGCCGCGTAGATAGCGCCTATTCGACTTCTGTATGTGTCTTGACGACTTATACCACTTGCCGCCGAAGTGAATGATCTGAAGCTTTTACTGCAATTGAGAATTAGCTCAGTAATGTTGTTTCGGAAACGTTCCTCATTGTAATACACCCATGCTATGTCTTCTGGTCCAATGGACCTGTTCGGTTTCAATCTGGATATCTTTTCAAGAACAGGTATAACGCTTTCAACCTTACTTTCCATGCCTTTGATCTTGCGGTCGGTCTCGGTTCTTAGCATGTAGAGTCTGTATCCGAATGCATCCCTCGGTGGAACAGCTTCATAAACGGTTGGTTTTCCAGGCTTCATTGAGGCAAATCCCTTCGAAACCAAGTCGGTGAGAACCTGGTAAATCCGTGATCTCGGCACTTTGCACAAGGGGAGTACATCTACTGCCGATGACGAACCTATGGATAGAAGAGCCATTAAGGCATCTATCTCGTAGGGGCTTAAACCCATCTCTCTAAGGAGATTGTAGACACTTTCCTCCACTTTTCCACCTTGACACAGCTAATAGAAGCTGGGTAGGCAGGTATAAAAACTTCGTCATAAATTCACACCGATAGAGGTGTAACAAAGCTAAAAGCTTAAATCCCAAACCGAGCATCTGTATCATGAGGGTCGGTAATGAACACGAAATCTTTGCTTCTATCCCTCGCTATCGTCATATTACTTGTGCAGCCAGCATTAAACATCGCAAGAAGTGTCAACGTCGAAGAGCAGCCACAAACTGCAATCAGAATTCTTCCGACGCAAACCGGAAACCTTGCCATAGGCGACTCCTTCAGTGTCAACGTTTCAGCCGAAAACTGCACCGACATTTATGCCGTTCAAGTAGACATTCACTATGATCCCACGGTACTAAAACTAGTTGACATAACGCCCGCATCAGTATTCCAGTTTCCTTTTATCATTAAAAACGAGTCCATCATCTTCGACGCATTCTCAAACCTGACCTACAACGGGCCAACATATGGACAGGTCTACTACGTAGCGAGTCGTAGCGACACGTTAGATGCTTCAGGCGTAAACGGAGGAGCTGTTCTGTTTACAGTCACTTTCACAGTGATTTCAGACGGCTCTTCATCGATACAGCTGATCCAGTACTTCGGGGGCGGCACTGCTGCCGGAACCTATTTCATGACCACACAACCTTCCAGCGAAACAGGTTATGTTGAGGTCGTCCCCCAGCTTTACAGCGCAAGCTACGGCGAACCCATATCTCCGCCAGCAACCTCTCCTTCAAGCACGTCGGACAACACTGGTCACGGACTATCGGCCGCAATATTGCCTTATTTGATGCCATTTGCATGTGCAGCACTGTTTCTCATCGTGATAAAACGAAAATTAACGAGAAAAACACCAAATCAATAACCCTTTTTTCTTTCACCCCACTTATTGCAATCCAACAAGAACATAGTTCTTAAGCAAAGTATTGATCTCCTGGGTCTGCTCTAACCAAGGCTTATTCTAGGGGGAAGAGTTCTTTTTGAAGCTGACCCATTCTTTCATTTCTCTTACGTTTCAATGGGCAGCCTTCTTCTGAGGCAGAGATTTCATAAGTGTTCAGTTTGGGAAGCCTTCGATTCCTATCATTTGCTGGTCTTCTTTTAGGTGTTCAAGCATGTTCTCAACCATCTCCTTTTGCGTCGCCAATCTGCCGACAGCATGGTGGGTTCCGTTGGTTTTTGAAGCAATAAGTTGTGTCACCTCGAATCCGTAGGTCTCACGACCGTAAGCATGCGGGTTGGTGTTCACAACTATCGTGTGTATTCTTTCGCGTTTTATCATTCTGGAGACGGATAATACATCCCTTACAGCCAAATCTTCATACTCTCTAACGATTACCCGAGCTTCCTCTATACGACGAAACTCGCCAGTCTCCAGACTCTTTTTAAGAGGGACATTCGCGCTGCCATCAGTGACGATTACCATCACAGGCACGGTCGAAGGATCTCGTCGTTCAGCCTCCTTCAAAACCTCCCAAGCCTTTAACATTCCAGTGGCAAGTGGTGTGTAGCCACTCACTCGCAAACCGACAAGCTTGTTGGCTACAACCCTCAGGTTTGTTATGGGATGCTGAACAACAACGGCGCCAAGATCCTTCAACGCTACTATTCCAACGCGATCTCTGTATCTATGAGCGTCACCATGAAGCCCAAGCAGCGCCTCTTTGACAGCTCCGAGATTGAAAAGCATAGAACCGCTTAAATCAACCACGAAAACCATCGTTAGAGCAGCTTTATGATATCTTAACTTTTCGCGCAGGTCTTCAACAAGTATTCTTAATGCAACATCTGAGGGTTTCTCGCGACTCTTCTGCTTTCTCGAAGCTTCTCGGATCGTGGCTGGTATGTGTATGTCTAAAGCCCTTCCGTGAGGGAACGCCCAACCGTAAGGTCTGCCTCTTTGGCTCGCGGTTACTGCCTGGGCATGCCTTCCGATGTGAGCGCCGCGTCTTCTTGTTTTGATTCCTCCCATTTTTAGATAGAACTTGGACGGCGAAACGACCTTCGTCCCTGGCCCAGTCATGATAGGATAACCTTCGGAAACACTTGAGCTAGCCGCGTTGCCAACAGTGGGAATTCCAGATCCGCCTTTTTTCGCCTCAACCTTCTCTTCGAGGACTTCCCCCCTCAGCTTTTTGGTTCCCTTAAGCAGCCCTTCAGCTGCGGTTGCATTCTCGGGGCTTTTCTTCAACTTTCTTCCCATACCGAAAATAACGCCCCCAAGGACCCTATTGAGGACTAGGCGCATCTTTGTCCAAACATTGTTGGTTTTAGTGGAAGCATTATCTTTGTTTGCCCGTTCTTCTTCCTGTTCTTTAGCATCCTTTTTCACCCAAAACATGGTTTTTCCTTTGAACACATGCTTCTTTTCCGGTTGTTTCTTCGTCGCACTGCCAGATTCCTCAAACTGGAAGACACTCTTGAGAGATGCTGAGAAGGTTTCCTTTATTTCTTGGCTGGTCGCGGGTTCTATGAAGCCGCCTTCCCTCGTCCTATGACTCAGAGTGAGATCGGCAGCAACCAAGATGTCATTAGGGGTGACTTCTGTTCTGCCTTCAAATGCCGCTAAGGTTGCGGAAGCCTTAGCAATAATGATATCAGGCCGTAAACCATCGACTTTCAAATCTAAGCATGCTTTGGAAATACTCTTGAGGATATCTTCTGAGAAAGCTATTCGGTTCAGCACTTTTCTTGCTTCAACTATCCTTCTCCGCAGTTCGTCCTGCATCGGCACGTATTTTTCATAGAACTTTTCAGGTTCAGCTTCAAACCCCATCGTTCTCTTGACAACTTCGACCCTGTCCTCGATGGACGTTATGGTTCCGACAGTAACTGACAGCGGGAAGCGATCAAGAAGTTGTGGTCTTAGTTCTCCTTCTTCTGGGTTCATGGTTCCGATGAATATGAAGCGGGACGGGTGACTTACAGAAACGCCTTCCCTTTCAACTATGTTCCATCCAGTAGCTGCAGCGTCCAATAAATCGTCCGCTATATGGTCTGGCAGCAGATTGACTTCGTCCACGTAAAGGATGTTTTGATTTGCCTCTGATAGGATTCCAGGTTCCAGCGCTTCTATCCCCTGCTTTATTGCCTTCTCAACGTCCAGACTTCCTATTACTCTGTCCTCCGTGGCTCCAAGGGGCAGGTCAACAACAACCATTTCTCTCTCTTCAGCTGGCACCTTTTCGTCCTTTTTGTATTTTGCAAGGCATAATGGACACATGTTAGACGGGTCGTCAGGACTACAGTTGAATGGACAACCCTTAACGGCTCTTATTCTTGGAAGAATATCTGTCAAAGATCGAACTATCGTGCTTTTCCCTGACCCTTTCGGCCCTCTTATGAGCACTCCACCAATCTTAGGGTTGATTGCGTTTATCAAAATAGCCAGTTTAAGCTTGTCCATGTCTACAATCGCAGAGAATGGAAGAACTAACCTTTTCCTTTGAGCAGCCAAACTGGACTCACGAATCAATATATGATGGGACTCCAAGCTATTAGTTTTGGCTTCATATTAGACCAAGGGCGAAAAACTACTAATGATGATGACCTGTAGAAGAAAGAATTTCAAGCATTCAAAAGCTAGAAAAAGAGAAGCCCATGGGGGCGTCTTCATTGCGGCGCCGGTTCAAATTCATCGCGCGTGAAAAGCCAGCAGGTTGAAGTCCCTCGTCTAGGATGCGAGCTGAGGATTTTCTTTCGGAAAAAGAGATTAAGGAATTACGCGTATTGTATGCGTCAAACATCGGACAAAGCTGAGGCGTTAAATGTGGGACGCATTGATAAGGGCGCGAAGTGCAGCGTGTCAGGCTGCGGGCGAGAAGCAGTTCGTTCACTCTCAGGTGAAAAGGTAAAGGCTGCTAGTCTCAAAGTGGGCAACGAGAAGCGGGCTTACCTCTGCAAAGAACATTACAAAGAGTACAAGAAGAAGACAAAGAAAGATAAGCAGTTTGAGAAATGGCGCTACAGCGCCTAGAATCGGGAGGCACGTGTTCCATGCGAATATTGCAGTTGCACTCAGACTTCATCGTCTACAGACCTGTAAAGAAAGAGGTTGCTATGGCTGAAGAGGCTGAAAAGAAAGAGGTTCGCTTAGAAGAACTGCTCGTGTTGTTCACGGCGGTGGAGGAAGGCGACGACAAGACTGTAGGTCAGAGAGCCATCGACGAGGTTCAGACCTTCCTTGTAAAGCAAAAGATAAACCGCATTTTGATTTACCCCTATGCGCACTTGAGCAGCAATCTGGCTAAACCGTCAGAGGCATTGAAAAATGTAAAGGCCATGGAAGCTTACGCGAAGAAGAAGGGCATAGAAACATTCCGCGCACCTTTCGGCTGGAACAAGCAGTTCACAATTTCGATAAAAGGACATCCTCTCGCCGAGCAGTCCCGCGTAATATTGCCCGCGAAAGCTGAGAAGAAGGAAGAAGAAAAGATTTCTGAAGCAGCCAAAGCTGAAGAAAAGCTCAAATCTTTCTGGTACATTCTCCAGCCAGACGGAAAACTCGTTCCAGTTGAAGACTTCAACTTCAAAGGCCACGAAAATCTCGAGAAATTCGCAAAATATGAAATATCCAAGGTTCGGGCAAGCCAGCAGATGCCGCCCCACGTGACTTTGATGAAAAGACTAGAAATCGCAGACTACGAACTTGGAAGCGACCCTGGCAACATCCGCTGGTACCCCAAAGGACGGCTTGTCAAATCTCTGCTCGAACAGTTTGTAACTGAAAAGATGAACGAGTACGGCGCCATGGAAGTTGAGACTCCGGTTATGTATGATTTCCAACACCCCAGCCTAGCAGATTACCTGAATCGTTTCCCCGCAAGACAATACCTACTCAAGTCAGAAGACAAAGAACTGTTCCTGCGTTTCGCCGCGTGTTTCGGACAGTTTTTGATGGTTCACGACGCACAGTTCTCGTACAAACAAATGCCCATGAAAGTCTACGAGTTAACCCGCTACAGTTTCAGAAGAGAAAAAAGCGGAGAACTCGTGGGCTTAAAACGTTTGAGAGCTTTCAGCATGCCCGACTGCCACGCCTTCTGCACGGACTTGGAGCAGGCAAAAGAAGAATACGCGACAAGGTTCAACCTCTGCATACAAATCCTAGGAGAAATAGGTCTATCCGAAAAGGATTATGAAATTGCAGTGCGATTCACCAAAGACTTCTACGAAGAAAACAAAGAGTTCATCGCCTCATTAGCAAAAATGGCGGGCAGACCGGTTCTGGCTGAAATGTGGAACGAACGCTTCTTCTACTATGTGCTTAAGTGGGATTTCAACTTCATAGACAATCAAAACAAGGCTGCAGCTCTTTCAACGGACCAGCTTGACGTTGAAAACGCTGAAAGATACGACATAACCTACACCGACGAAAAAGGCCAGAAAAAGCACCCCCTAATTCTGCACTGCTCCCCGAGTGGAGCGATTGAAAGAGACGTTTACGCGCTGCTTGAAAAAGCGTACAAGGAACAGCAACGCGGCAAGTCGCCTATGCTTCCGCTGTGGCTCTCGCCGACACAAGTCCGCATAATCCCGATATCGGAAGGTTTCTTGAAGGACGTTGAAAAGATGGCTGAAGAAATGGAAGCGCACTGCATGCGGGTGGACATTGATGATCGAGCATTGACCCTGCAGAAAAAAGTGCGCGAGGCCGAGATGGAGTGGGTCCCCTACATAATCGTAGTGGGAAAAAGAGAAATTGACTCCGGCATGATTCCGGTAAGGGATAGGGCAGCGGGAAAAGTGCAGAGCATGAAACTTGAGCAGTTGATGAGCGAAATCGAAAAAACAAATCTTAACAGACCCTTCAAAGCACTTCCACTGCCAAAGTACCTATCAAAAAGACCACAATTCCACGGTTAGCAATGACCAAAAACCAGTTTTTTTATCCAAAAAGCATATCAAACCTTGCTTTAATAGACCAGTTTCTGGGTGTTGGGGGGAAGAATGTTGGAGAAAGAACTGCAGGTTTACATCGATGGGGCATATTATCCGAAGTCACAAGCAAAGGTTTCAGTTTTCGATCACGGACTGCTCTACGGTTAGCGCGCGCTATAACCAAGAAGCTGATTGAAGAATTCTGGAAACTGGTTTCAGATCCCAAGCAAGGTATACTGATTTAGTTCACGCTTAAGCGCGTGCGGGTCGATAGACTCAATCCTGCCCTTTGTTCTTCATGAACCCTTCAACTTTGTCGAGAGCTTCCTCAAGCGTCTCAAGCGGCGGAAGAACGACACCCCTTACGTGACCAGCACCGTAGTCTGGGTCAAACCCTGAGCCGTGCACGAAAAGAACACCCGTCTCTTTCAGAAGGTCTAACACAAACTCCATGTCTGTTTTCCACTTTGACCCTATAACGTCGATTTTGGGGAAAACGTAGAACGCGGCTTCTGGTCTGGCGCAGCTCATCCCTTGGATTTCATTCAGTCTTTTCCAAGCGTATTTACTTCTTTGCCGGAGCTTTTCAACAGTCACTTTGATGTGATCTTGCGGGCCGTTCAAGGCAGCTACTCCCGCCTTTTGAACTGGTGTGTTCGCGCAAAGTCTTATCCTTGCTTCTTTTTCGACACACTGTTTAAACTCTTGCAACCGCCCATCAGGGCTGTGGAAGTACAGATAACCGAGTCTCCAGCCCGTCATAAGGTATGCCTTGGAGAAACCGTTCAGTCCTATCACTGGAACGTCCCCTGCAATGTGCGCCGTGCTGACAGACCTCTTTTCGAACACTAACTGATCATAGATTTCGTCTGACAAGACCGGAACGTCGTACTCTCCCGCCAGGTTCAGAATCTGTCTAATTACCTTTTCCTCATAAAGCGCACCGCAAGGGTTGTTGGGATTGATAATCACTATTCCGCACGTCTTTTTTGATATCTTGCGTCTAAGATCATCGATGTTCGGTTGCCAGCCGTTTTCTTCGACCGTCTCGTACGTTACCGGTTTTCCGTTGAAGAATTTGGCGTAGGAAATGTAGGGCGGATATGTCGGTCCTGGAAGAAGAATTTCATCCCCTGAGTCGATGAGGGCCGCCATTGCCATTTGGATACCCTCTGAAATTCCCGAAGTGACAATTACGTCTTCGGCTGAGACTTCAACGCCGTTGACCCTTTTTTCCTTGTTGCTGATTGCTTCTCTGAGCTCGGGCAATCCTTCGGAAGGAGAGTAAGCGTTGGCTCCCTCTTCGACAGCCTTCACCAATGCCTGCTTGATGTGCTGCGGAGTGTCAAAATCAAAAGCGTTAGGGTCTCCTATGTTCAAATAGTAAATCTTCTTCCCAGTCTTTGCAACTTGTCTTGCGTGAATTACGACATCGCGTATCGCATACTCTATGGTTCGCACCCTTTCAGTGGTCTTCACGTTAGTCAAGATCATCCACTTCCTTGGCAAGGGTTTGTCTGAAAATGAAATAAAGATTGTGGAAAGTCTGCTAGACTTTCAACGTTATTGATGCTTGGAACCCGTCCGCCGTCTGAACGATGACGGTTACGTCTTGGCCAGCATAGGGGCTCCAGTTCCATGGACAAGTAATCGTCTGTTCGGTTCCTGCAGCAAGTGGGTATTGTGGGCTAATCTGAGGGTACGATATCGTTCCATCAATTGTCTGTGTCCCGTTTTCAGTTTGTATGAATATCTGGGTGATGTTCGCATTTGCTTTGGAGAACTGGCTGTTACTGACTGTGACGTTCATGTATGGGTTTCCAAGCGAAAAGTCTGAGAATGAAACGCTCGATATTTCGAAGTATGTCACGTTCGCTAGGAAGGGCAGAAGAAGAGAATTGTTCCCATCGTCGTAGGTTGCATGGACCGTTATATTCGCGCTCTGTCCGACGAAGCTGGACCAGTTGAATTCGCAAACAAAGGCAGCTTGTCCGCTTGCGGCCAACAATGGTGAGCTTATGTTGATTGCGTTATTGTTGAAATCTATTTCAGTTACGTTGATTTGCCGCAGTGAATAGGGCAGGTTTGTTACGTTTACCGTGAAATGTCCAGTGTCGCCTAAGTCAAATTCTGTTTGGTCCACTCTCGCCGCAACCTCCGCGGGGGTTGTGAACGTTGCGGTTTGCGAAACAAAGCCCTGAGTGGTGAAGGCTGTTACGCTAAGGGTCATGTTGCGGTAGCTTTCGTTGGCCCAGTCCCAATCGCAGTTGAGGGTGACGCTGGCATTCACGTTGAGAGGATAAGGAAGAGCCGGGTTCGAAAGGGTTCCGTTGATCACGTCGGGGATGTTGCCGTGTGCGATCGTGATGTTTGCTATGTTGACAGGTGTTGTCGATCCTGGAGAGTTAAGAAGCGTGACGTTGATTAGGCCTGGATTTGTTTCGCTAAACTGAACGTTGTCAACCAGCAGGAGCGCGGATGCATTAACCTGTTCTGTGACCTGGGCATTGTAACCTTCTTGTGTTTCAGCTACGATGACAGGCGCAGAGTGTCCTTGCCAATCGTAGAAGCATGTAAAACTTACAGTGTTACTTACATTGATAACTTCTGGAAGAATAGTGCTCACAGCTGAAACAGCTGCGCCGTCAATTGAAACGCCAGTTAACGTCAAGTTTATGGCTGAATTCGCGTCGTTTTGAACGGTCATAAGGAAGGATTCCACGGTGTCCGTAGCGTTGAAGTATGCGTTGTCTGTTAATTCTACAAATGCAGGTTGAACCGTGTGCGTAGCCCCATTACCGCTTTGAGGGGACACGTTTACGGTGATGTTTTCTCCCGCATAAGCGCCCCAATTGAAGTTACACTGAATGGTCACAGATGCTCCGGGATCAAGAAATACAGGAAGTACCGGATTGGTGTTCGTTACATTGAACAGGTTGGTTTCATTGGCAACTGTGACGTAGATGCTGGTAATGTTCGTTCCAGATGATGAATAGGACGGGTTCAGAACTGTCACGTCGAAGTGATCTGCGTGATACAGGGGAAAATTGGCACTCGTAATGGATAGACTCACATTGTTCGGAGTTGCGAAGAAAGGCGCTATAGCCCACATGTAAGAAATAAGCCCACCTAATATTGCTGCAGCAAGAATTAACAACACGGCAAGAATAGTCGAAACCGCCCTAAAATCCTTTTGTATCCGCAAATTATGTCCTCCGATTTCCAGTAATGCTGTAAATCATATTTCTCGGAAGTAGATAAGCGTTCTCTTATAATGTAAACTTAAATCAGTCAAGAGAGCTAAGTTTAAATCTTCTCTTATTTCATAATTGGCTTCCAAGTTTGGGGATGCGCCATGGCAGAATATGATGTAGTCACAGTGGGCGCAGGAATCATAGGTCTGGCAACAGCCTATCACCTGAAAACCCGAAACCCCGACCTGAAAATCCTAGTTATCGACAAGAGAGGTGCTGCGGGCCAAGGCAACACTGCGAAGAGCGCAGCCGCATTTCGCTGTCTCTTCGCCTCTCGGACAAACTTTGCCTTGGCCGATTCATCTGCAGAATTCTATAAACACGTACAGAGCGAACTGCACATTGATTTGAAGCTGCGGTGGGCCGGCTACTTGTGGTTTTTTGACGAGGATGGCTATCGCAAAATGCTCCCCGTCCTGAAGGAACTGGGCGCCAAAGGCTTCGAATACAAAGAATACGACGAGGCTGAATTAGCCAGAAAGCTTGAGATGAGAACAACCTTTGCGGATGACGAAGAAGCAAAAATGATGGGTTTAGGAAATGTTCACAAGGGAATATTGATTCCCAAAGCAGGTCTAATCGACGTTGACTCCCTCGTGAAGTTTTACGAGTCAGAGTTTCTGAAGCTTGGAGGAAAGATTCAGTTCAACACCGACGTTAAGGAAGTAATTGTTGAACCCCGTCAGCCTCTAGGTATACCTGGTGAACCGTACTTCTGGCAGGACGCAACAATAACGGGGGTTAAAACCAGCAGAGGCCCGATAAAAGCCAAGAAGACGATAATCGCAGCAGGGGCTTGGGCTTCACAGTTCCTGGACCCGGTGGGAATTGAATGCTTCATCAAGGCCAAGAAGCGGCAGGTCTTCTCGATTAAAGCAAAAACCGAGGGGTTGAAAAAACTGTTGTTGTCAAAGGAGTTCACAAACGCCGGATGCTTACCGTTCACGATTCTTCCCAAACCTACAGCCTACATTCGACCCGCTCCTGAAGAGGATGCCTTATGGCTGGCGTACGCTGACGAGTTTCCGAGAGCGTTCAAGATTGAGGAGGAACCTGAGCCCGAAGAGAACTACTACAGGTACGGCCTGTACCAAGTCATGGTAAAATACTTCCCACAGTTTACGGACTGCCAACCCTTCTCAGCCTTCGCCGGATTGTACGAAATAAACAGTATCGATGGCCAACCGATAATCTTCGAAGAAAACGGTATGATGCTCGTCGGAGGTGCAAGCGGGAGCGGCATACTGAAGGCCGATTCAATTGGAAGAATAGCAGCAGCACTCTACGAAGACGAAGAATACGCCCTTCTGTACGGAGACAGAAAATTCCGAGTGAGCGACTTAGGTCTGAAGAAAAGAAGTGTTGAACCTGAAAGGCTGGTAATATAGGTTTCACGCACAAGTAGATTTATCTGCTTACAGACAGAAGTAACTATACACTCATTCTAGGGCTGGTTATCGGCATGGTCGGATGGACTGGCAAGTTCTTGCACGTAAATCTAAGCAAGGGCAAGGCAGTCGCAGAAGCTTACGGGGCAAGCGTGGCTCGCGACTTTCTCGGTGGCCGAGGATTCGCGGCCAAAATTCTCTGGGAAGAAGTCAGACGCGGAGTTGATCCGCTTTCGCCTGAGAACAAGCTTGTCTTTGCTGCTGGCCCGTTGACGGGTTTTTCACTGCCAAGCAGCGGCAAACTCGTCGTGGCATCCAAAAGTCCCTTAACCAGTGGCTACGGAGACGGAAACATCGGTACCCTTGCCGCTGTGCAGATGCGCAAGGCAGGTTATGACGCGGTAATCGTTGAGGGCAGAGCGAGGAAGCCGATCGTTCTAGTTGTTCGAGACGAAACCGCTGAATTTCTTGAGGCAAAAGATCTGTGGGAGTTGAACTCATTTGAAACCGAGAAAAGACTGAGCAGCATCTACGGACGCACCGCCGGCATTCTTTGTATCGGCCAAGCGGGAGAGAATCTTGTGAAATTCGCAATGATTGTTTCACAAGAAGGCCGCGCAGGTGGCCGACCCGGAATGGGCGCTGTTATGGGTTCTAAAGTACTAAAAGCGGTCGTCTTCATAGGCTCACATGATTTGCAGGCTGCCTATCCCAAAGAAATGCAGGAGCTGGGCGCCGAAGCCTACCGAGAAGTCTTGACAAAACCCAACTATGTTTTTTGGAAGCGACAGGGCACGATGACCACCATAGAATGGAGCCAAGAAAACGCAGTTCTCCCAACATACAACTATAGAGAAGGCGTTTTCGACAAGGCACAGACCATCGGAGGCTTTGCCATGGAAAAAATCAAGGTTTCAAACCGTGGTTGTCCCCAGTGCAACATGACCTGCGGCAACATTGTGAAGGATTCCGACAGGAAGGAATCGGAGCTTGACTACGAAAACGTTGCGATGCTAGGTTCAAACATCGGCCTAGCCGACCTGAAAAAGGTTGCAGCTCTCAACAGGGCTGCCGACGAGTATGGCTTGGACACGATTTCTCTGGGAAATGTTCTTGCCTTCGCTATGGAGGCTTCTGAAAAGGGACTAATTGACCAGAACATTCCGTGGGGCGGGTTCAAGACAACCAAGGCGTTGATAAAAGACATCGCCTATAGAAGCGGTCCGCTGGGCGACGCACTCGCTGAGGGTGTCCGGTCTGCGTCGGAAGCGGTGGGCGGAGGCTCAGACCGTTGGGCCATGCACGTAAAAGGACTGGAGGTTTCAGCCTACGACTGTCACACCGCGCCAGCTATGGCCTTGGCGTACGGAACCTGTTCCATCGGCGCCCATCACAAAGACGCGTGGGTGATATCCTGGGAAGTCAAAGCCGGTCGAGAAGGCTATAACGCTCAGAAAGTTGACAAAGTCATCGAGTTGCAACGCATTCGCGGAGGAGTCTTCGAGTGCCTAACTGTCTGCCGGCTTCCATGGATTGAAGTGGGCCTGGAGCTTGAATGGTACCTGAGGTTTCTGCACGCGGCAACAGGTCTGGAAATATCGTGGGATAACCTGAACACTGTTGCAGACAGAGTGTTCAACCTGACGCGGGCCTTTTGGATAAGGGAGTACGGTAAGAAGTGGGGTAGTCACATGGACGTTCCGCCTGCAAGATGGTTTGAAGATCCGCTGACCAAGGGTGCCTTCAAAGGCAGAAAGCTCGACAGAGACAAATATGACAACATGTTGCAAATGTACTATAGAAAGAGAGGTTGGGACGAAAGAGGAATACCTAGAAAATCCACACTGAAGAACCTCGGTCTGGAGCATGCTGCAAACCAGCTTGGGGGACGAGTAAAACTGTCGGAGTAGGCACGGTGAAGGAATTGCGGAAGGAAAGCGGATTTTTGTCAGTATGCTCTGGCGAAGTAGACAACTTCGCTCGCCTTCTCACCGCAGTGCACGCATTTTGAAAAAGGCTCCTTCTGTTCTGTTGATATCACTCTGATCGTAGCGCCTGTCTCCTCCTTTATTTTCTCTTCACACTTGGAATCGCCGCACCACGAAGCCCTGATGAACCCACCTTTCTCCTTCAGAACTTCCTTGAACTCGTCGTAGGTTCTTACGGTGGTGATGCTCTGCTCCAAAAAGCCTTTGGCTTTTTTTAGGAGGGCGTTCTGAATTTCTTCAAGCATGTCTGTCACTGCGGTTACTGTCTCGTCTTCTTTCACGGCGACTTTCTCACGGGTATCCCGTCTGGCGAGCGTCACTTGCTTCTGTTTCAGGTCTCGAGGACCAATCTCTATCCTTATCGGCACGCCTTTCAGTTCCCACGCGTTGAATTTCCAGCCTGGAGTGTATTCTTGGCGGTCGTCCAACACTACTTCTATCCCCTTCTTCAGCAGATCCTCAAAGAGTTGCTGGGCTTTCGCCAGTATCAGTTCTGCGCCAGCGTCTCTGTATGGGATTGGAACTATTACAACCTGCACTGGGGCTATCCTTGGAGGCAGTACGAGTCCTTTGTCGTCACCGTGGACCATCACCACGGCACCTATGATTCGTGTCGATATTCCCCATGATGTTTGCCATACATAGCGTTCTTTTTCCTGTTCGTCCAGAAACTTGATGTCGAAGACCTTGGAGAAATGCTGTCCGAGGTTGTGCGAGGTCCCCATTTGCAGTGCTTTTCCGTCGGGCATCATGGCTTCAAGTGCTATTGTGTAGAGAGCTCCAGCGAATTTCTCTTTTTCAGTTTTCTTTCCGGCAAGCACAGGGATAGCGAGATAATTCTCCATTATGTCTTTGTAGGCCTCCAAAATCTGCATGGCTTCTCGGTCTGCTTCTTCTTTGGTCGCGTGGGCCGTGTGTCCTTCTTGCCAGAGAAACTCTCTTGTACGCAGGAACAGTCTGGTGGCTTCGGTTTCCCACCTGACGACGCTGCACCACTGGTTCAGTTTGATCGGTAGGTCTCTCCAACTCCTGATCCATTTTCCGAATGTTGCGTAGATGATTGTTTCAGAAGTCGGTCTTACGGCAAGCCTTTCCTCCAGCGGAGTCTCGCCGCCCATCGTGACCCATGCAACTTCCGGCACAAATCCCTCGAAGTGTTCAGCCTCTTTCTTCAGGAAACTTTCAGGTATGAAAAGTGGAAAGTACACGTTCTTGTGTCCTGTTGCCTTTATCTTCCTGTTGAAGGCTTCCTGAATCCTCTCCCAGATGGCGTAAGAATGCTCACGGAAAATCATGCACCCCTTGACGGGGGCATAGTCAGCTAACTCGGATTTTAGAACGAGTTGGACATACCACTCTGAGAAGTCTTCAGTTTTCTTAACAGTAATTCCCATATCTGACATTTCTATCTCTTCCTTCGTCCTCTGCTGATTGAAACAATTCTTGCAAAACAAATCCTAACATGGGCTAAATGTTGTGAGAATCTAGCGTTGCGGAAGGCAATCGCCCATTTTCAACCACTTTCTAGGAAATTACTAAGAGAACCTATTAAACATTTTCTTTGTCGGTTCTGTTAACTCTTCGGGTCTTAAAGAAGTTTGTTAACTCGCGGGGCTTTTTCTATTCACTAGTAACGTCCTAGAAATTAGAACGATGCTGTTCCAACAATTAGACTTAAGAGACGCTCATGTTACAGTATTTTTGGGTAAACAAGTTGAAGCCAATATTCAAGAAGATAATATTGTTTTCAACGCTTGTCGTGCTGATTGGAGTCGGCATATTCTTCGCTCTAACCTACCTATATAAACCTAAGAGTCCTTCACAAACGCTTCCGACGGCACAAGGAGTTTATGACGGGTTCCAACTTACTATGACGCTTGAAAAGACCAATTACACTCGTGGAGAACCAGTAAACATAACACTGACACTCACAAACATCAGCAATCAGACAGCTAGCGTTTTTTTTGATGAAGAAGGGGGTGGTTTCGACTTTCAGGTTTACAACAGCACGAACAGCACAATATACCCCTCTCTGAACCCAGGACCTCTTGAAATGAGTATACCTTTGGGGATTTATGAAACACTTGATGCGAAACAGAGCTGGACTACATACCTTTCTTGGGGACAGGGAGGCGTTTCCGTCTCAGGAACATACTACATTGTCGGACAAATCGGTTCTATACCCATCGAAACAACACCCTTACAGATAACAATCAGCTAACCTAACTGTACCGTTTAAGACCTTGTCTCAAACCTCTGATGTTGACTTGCCTTCTTGATCAGGGACATCCATTTTGCTTCATCAGACTCGATGTTCGCCTTCTGTGCTGGCGTTTTTCCGTTCAAAGCACTATGGGGCCTCAGGAAATTGTAGTATATTCTTAGGCCGTCCATCATTGTCTGTGCTGTTTCAACATCATCGAGCCCTCTCATGACCTTGTTTCTCTGTCTAATAGTGCCATGAAGCCTTTCGACCATGTTGTTTTGAGCGGTCTCCGATGTTTAGTATTCTCACGTACTGTGTTCTCGGTTCCTTTACAGCGAAAAATTCGCGCGCGCTTTGGTCAACATGGACAAACATTTATGCGTGCAAGACCCGAAGAATTGACAGAACCTCTTTGCCTATCTCTTCTTCACTTTTCAACCTATAGGATGCGCAAATGTTTTAACCGCAACAATCCAAGATTTAGTGCGTTCTGACGTGAGACAAGCTGTGGATCAAGTTTGAGAGCAGTTCTGGTTATCGCAGACGGAATGGCCGATAGGCCGATTAAGGAATTGCAGTGGAGAACTCCTCTGGAAGCGGCCCGTAGGCCAGCGTTGAATCAGCTGGCCGCTAATGGGGTCAGTGGAATACTGGATCCCATAGCCCCTGGGATACCTCCTGGAACGGACACCGCCACTCTAGCCTTGCTCGGATATGACTCGTTGAAAGTCTACTCTGGCAGAGGTGCCCTAGAAGCTGTAGGTTCTGGTGTGGAAGTTCTGCCTGGGGACGTTGCGTTCAGGTGCAATTTTGCAACGGTAGACCAGAACTTTGTGGTTCTGGACAGGAGGGCGGGTAGAATAGCGAATGAGGATGCAGCCAAATTGGCTGAGAGTCTGCAGAAGGTCAAGCTCAAGAAGTCTCTTAATGTTGAGTTCTTTTTCAAAAACACTGTCCAGCATCGTGCAGCCTTGGTCATTCGCGGACACAGTCTTTCAACGGCCATCAGTGACTCGGACCCAGAGACAACTGGGAAGCCTGTTTTGGAAACAAAGTCTCTGAGCGACCTTCCAGAAGCTAAGCGCACGGCAAGGATTGTCAACGAGCTGACGCGAGAGTTTCACAAGGTTTTGAAGAAACATCCAGTCAACAAGAAACGTGCTGAGCACAAGCTGCCTGTCGCAAACATGATTCTGTGCAGAGGCCCAGGCACCATTCCGAAGATAGCTCCTCTTTCCGAAGTCTACGGAATCAAAGCCGCATGCATCGCCGCCGTCCCCCTAATCCGCGGGGTCTGCAAGATTGCTGGGATGAAGTTGATTAACGTCAAAGGCGCCACGGGCACGGTTCAAACCGATTATATGGCCAAAGCAAAGGCGGCGGTCGAAGCGCTAAAGACCAACGATTTTGTGCTGCTACACGTGAAAGCTACTGATGTTGCTAGCCATGATAGAAATTTCAAGTTGAAGATTGAAGTCGTGCAAAAGATTGATGAGATGCTTCGCTTCATGCTTGAACATGTGAGTTCAGACTCAACTTATTTGGCCGTGACTGCCGATCACACGACTTCGTGCATGACAGGGAACCATGTTGGAGACCCTGTTCCCGTCGTGATTAGCGGACCGTACGTTCGAAGGGACGGAGTCGCCGAGTTTGGAGAAAGATCATGCGCCAGAGGAGACTTAAACAGAATAAAAGGCGCGGATTTAATGCACACTCTAATGGATTTGCTCGAGAAAACAAAGAAATTTGGAGCATGACGTTACTGGACGGACATGAGCCGCCATTCCCTATAATCAGTTACAACTCTGATGTATCCCCTCAACATGTTATCCGCATCCGTATCGCCAGTGTCGACCCTCAAGACTTTTCCTTCGATATTTTGAAGCTTGCTCTTGGTTGCTAACACTACTATCCGTTGCTTTCCGACGCGCTTTATGATTTCTGGGCTTATCTGCTGGTTTCCCCTTCCCAAGATTATTCCCTGGTGCCCAATAGGCGAAACAACTATCCATGTGCTCTGCCAGCTGTTCACATCTTTCAGGATTCGTTCTTCATCTACGTCAAGAATCACCCTGCCATCCCTGTAGATGTCCACACCAAGAAGTGTTTTTTCAACGCCGAGCAGTTCAGCAACACGTTTGACGGTCGTTCCTGGACCAAAAATCCAAGTTGCTCCTGGCTGCTTTTCCTCAATTATGAACATTGCAATTGCTGTTTGATTGTCCTTTTCGTCCGTTGTTTCTGGGCTTGCCTGCTTACTGCCCTGCATGTGAGCAGGAAGAAAAGGTCCCTTCATGTAACCATGAAGCTTCATGGCGAAGGAATCATTTCGGATAACCTTTTCATCAGCGTCCACAATTTCAAACTCGGCTATTTCCGCTTCCTTTTGCGCGAAAGCCAAGACCACGTCCACAGCGTCTGCAGGGCTCACCGCGAAAATGCCGCTGTACATCTTCACCCCCGAGGGAACACCCAAAACTGGCGGCTCTCCGCAGCCCCGCTGTGCATCGAAAATATCCTTGGCTGTACCGTCCCCTCCGACAAAAACTATCAAATCCACGCTTGCACCTATCAAAAGCTGCACTGCCAACTTCGTATCCTCAGCAGACGTGCTCCTGCCAATCTTCATGGTCAAAGTCTTAACTGGAAAATCTGCCGCTTCCGCTTCTTTTTCCCCCATGATTCCGGGACAAGTGAGAAGCTCAATCTTGGCTTCTGCCAAGTTCTCCTTCAGCTTCTTAAGAAATTCTTTCGCTCTTGTTGGCGCCACCTGCCGTGCACCTCTATTCAGAGCTTCGTGCAAAACGTTGTCTGTTCCTTTAAGACCAACTTTCCCACCCATCCCTGCTATGGGGTTTACGATCAAACCCAGCCTCATCGTTAATCGATGATAAAATTTGCTGCGCGGGGTATAAACCATTTTCACAAACTTTGAAACGATCGGAGGAAATGTGTGCAAGATTCGGAATAAGGGCACGACCACGCATGGGGAGTGACGTGAAAACAGCGTCTTCGTTCGAAAATTCTTATATGCCAAAATTCCAAACGCTTGCTGAAGAGAGAAGAGGTTGTGAGATGCCGACGAAAAGGATGCAGAAGATTCTGGTTACGGGCGCTACTGGCCAGATTGGTTCAGAGTTAACATTGGAGTTGCGGAAAAGATACGGCGGTGACAACGTTGTTGCGGTAGGACACACTAAGAAACCCAGCGACAATCTGCTCAAGTCGGGCCCGTTTGAAATCGTGGACTTGAATGAAAAGGCTGACATTGAAAAGGCTGTGAAGAAGCATGATATCGACACGATCTACCATCTAGCGGCAATCCTTTCAGCTACTGGCGAGCAGAACCCGCAGCTTGCCTGGAACGTGAACATGGGAAGTCTCTCTAATGTGCTTGAAATTGCCAGTGAGCAACAGTTGGCCAGGATGTTTTGGCCGAGTTCCATCGCGGTTTTCAGTCCGCCGGCCCCTCGGGTTAACACTCCCCAGGAAACCATCTTGATGCCCGGAACAATGTACGGGGTCACTAAGGTTGCCGGTGAGCTTCTGTGCAATTACTATTTCCACCGCTTCGGCGTGGATGTTCGAAGCATCAGATACCCAGGCATCATAAGCAGTGAGGTCCTTCCGGGCGGCGGAACGACGGATTATGCTGTGGCGATTTTCTACGAGGCAATAAAGAACAGGCACTACACGTGCTTTGTGAGAGAGGACACGACTCTGCCGATGATGTACATGCCAGACTGTATCAAGGCCACCGTAGGCTTGATGGAAGCTGACCCGTCTCGGATTAAACGTCACGATGGCTATAACGTGGCCGGAGTCAGTTTTTCAGCAGGCGAGCTTGCTGCCGAAATCAAGAAGCATATTCCAGAGTTCAGGTGCGAATACAAGCCTGACTTCAGGCAGAAAATCGCGGATTCCTGGCCCATGTCAATTGACGACAATGTGGCTCGCAAAGAGTGGGGCTGGAAACCAACGTACGATTTGGCCGCAATCACGAAGGACATGATAGAGAAACTGTCGAAACGCTTCTCCGAAGGAAAACTGTGAGAAACGCTTGGTCTAGCCAGAAAGAGTTAAGAGAACGAGTGCCAGACTAGGAAAAAGAGGCATGATGGAAATGCGTGACCCCACGACGTTTTTGCGAGAAGAGTATCAGGATCTGGTGAAGAACGCGCTTGACTGGAAAATAAGGGTTCTTGAGGGTCCAAGTTCACCATGGTGCAACGTTGATGGAAAAAAGGTTCTGATGTTTTGCTCCAACAATTACCTTGGCCTGAGCAACCACCCACGACTGAAAGAAGCTGCGACAAAAGCAGTTCAAACTCACGGTGCTGGTTCAGGTTCTGTTCGTCCCATAGCCGGGACGATGGATATTCACATTGAGCTTGAGAAGCGGCTTGCGAAATTTAAGCACGCAGAAGCTTCGCTGGTCTACCAGACGGGTTTTGCCGCAAACGCAGGCTTGATTCCCCAGTTGGTTGGCAAAGAGGATTTGATAATAAGCGACGAGCTTAACCACGGCAGCATAATCGATGGGGTCCGACTGGCCCACGGTGAAAGAGCAGTTTACAGGCATTCGGACATGCAGGATCTGCAACGCGTCTTGGAAGAAGCAGAAAAGCATTCACCGCCGTACAGGCGAATCTTGATAATCACAGACGGTGTCTTCTCTATGGATGGTGACATTGCATCTCTAGACGAAATAGCCAAGCTTGGCGCGGAACACGGTGCAATGGTTTACGTTGATGACGCCCACGGTGAAGGCGTCCTCGGCGAAGGAGGCAGGGGCATCGTTTCACATTTCAAGCTCGGCCGAGATAAGGTTCACGTGGAGATGGGCACTTTCTCAAAGGCTTTCGGTGTCGTCGGCGGACACGTTTCAGGTTCCAAAGATCTAGTCGACTTTGCCTATAACAAGTCCCGAACCTGGCTCCTCAGCGGATCACACCCGCCAGCAGTTGCCGCCGCGTGCATAGCAGCAATCGACGTTCTAGAGAGCGAACCGCAACACGTCAAGACATTATGGGATCACACCAAGTATTTCAAGAAGGCAATGAAGGGCCTAGGGTTTGACACCGGAAACAGTCAAACACCTATTACGCCCATAATAGTGGGCGAGAGTGGCGTTGCTAAGAAGCTTAGTGCACGGCTATTCGAGGAGGGCGTGTTTGCTTTGCCTATCGTGTTTCCAATGGTTTCTAGGGACAAGGCAAGGATACGGACCATAATGAACGCTGCTTTGACGCGGAAAGACGTGGATTTCGCTATTGGCGCCTTCGAAAAAATCGGGAAAGAACTTCACATAGTCTAGTCGTAGCTTATTCTTTCCAAAGCTTTTTCAACGTCTTTGAGCCCGAGTTTTCTTAGAATTTTCGCTGTTGGTATGCCGTTCTTGTCCCAGCCAACCGCTTTGTAATACCTGTGTTTGTACTCTTCAACCTCGGCTTTGTCGGCAGCCTTTCCTTTGTAAGGTCCGGTGGGTAGGGGTTTGTAGAATTTTGGAGGATTGTCATCGTGGATTTTCGGGTTCCAAGTTAAGTCTGGGCCGCCTAGGAGCAGCATTATCCTTTGCAGTTGCAATATTCTCAGGGCGTTGGTGAAACACCATTCTTCCCGCGTGAGGCTCAGACCCGTGACCGCTCTGTAGAAGTCGAACCTGATTTTTCGTGGTACGCCGAAACTGTTGAAGTTGCAATAGACTCCTGAATCGTTAAATATTTGCATTGTTTCTCCGCCTCCGTCGAGTGGGAGGCTCGCTAGGGACGTGTGGTCTCCGCATTGTACTGAGCAAGCGTAGGAAATGATATCAGGGAAATCTTGCCCACTACGGATTCCATGGGCGCCGATGCTTATGCCCTTGGATTGCACTGCATAGGGCAGCAGATCCATTTTCTTTAGCTTTCCAAGCTTCAATGCCGCACGGTACGTTCCTTCAGCTAACGTTTCCCCAATGTTTTCCTTGTAGGCAATTTTCTCAGCCAAGGTTGCAAAAGCTTCAGTGTCCCCCCATTTGAGTTCCAAGCCGTCCAAGTCTTTCTTGGTCAATATTTTCTCTTGAAAGAGTTCAGCCGCAAAGCCCATGACGTTGCCCGTCTGTATGCCGCACAAGCCCAGGTCGTCAAGCAGAGAAGCGAGAAACACGTTTTCTTCGGGTACGAATATTCCCAGGTTCGGACCCAAATACGCTTGCATTTCATAATCAGGATTGTCGGTTATTGCTCCCTTGAATTTTCCAGTCTTCACGACTGCAAGTTTCAGACAGGTGGTTGGACACCCGAAATCACCCCAATACGGTTTCATCCAGAGCCTGTTCTCAAACTTGTCAACCCCATACCCTTTCTCGTCGTGCCATTCTTCCTGCCAGTTGCGTATTGGTTCCGAGCTAGTTTTGTGTCCAAACTCGTACCCTCCGCCTCCGGTTCCCCAGCGTCTCCACAATTCTCCTTCGTAAACGTTTTTGCACACTTTGTCTATGAGCCTTTTTACCTTTTTGATGTCCGCCACTTCAGGCAAGGGCCCCGTGCCCTTCGCAACCACCGCCTTAAGCTTTTTTGAACCCATCACCGCGCCGTAGCCGCCATACCCTGCAGCGTGCGCCCATTTGGAACAGACAACCGCTGTCCGCACCTTGTTTTCTCCTGCCGGGCCTACGTACAGCATTGCAGGTTCCTTCCATTCGCCATACTTTGGATAACGCGTCCCAAGAAGCCCTCTGCATTCCCTAGTAAGCACCGAAACAGTTTGCTTTCCATCCTTCCCCCAAACATCGCTTGCGCTCCTCAATTCAACATCGGAATCCTTGAGAAACAGGTAGACTGGTCTCTCCGATTCGCCTGATACTATTATGCCGTCATACCCTGCGCATCTTAACTCAACCCCGAATTCTCCGGAAAGGGTGGAACCTACGACACCGTTGCTCTGCGGAGACTTGCCCGACACGCACGTTCTCCCTCCCGGATAGAACCCTGTGAGAGGTCCTGTCAGGAGGAGGAGCAGGTTTTCAGGTCCCAACGGGTCTACAATTTCCCATTTGGCGCCCAACCTGTCCCAGAGAATCTTTGTTGCCAGTCCTCTGCCGCCCATATAATCCTTCAGGATTTCATCGCTGAACTTTGTTTCCTTGATAGCTTGGGTCGAGAGATCAATGTCGAGAAACTTGCCTGCGTACCCAAGTATCACAGGTATTCTCCTCCTGCTTCCCCATAAATTTTCGCAGCCAAATCCTTGGTTATCTCGTCCGGTTTCCGCGCGTAGAGCCTGTAGGGCTCGTCTCCTCTCTCAACTACTCTGAGAACGTTCCAACTTCCTTCCTGACAAACCTTGACACACTGAGGGTTCCCGTTGCATAAATCGCAGATTACAATGTGCTTCTCTTTGGGGTGCATGTGAGGAACCCTGCCTGGGCAGGCGTCAATGCACTGTCCGCAGGCGATGCAAGTCTTGTTGTCTACCAGCACCGCACCTGTCTTGTCACTTATTGAGAGGGCTTTCACGGGACATGATTTCACGCAGGGATAGTCTTCACATTGAGCGCACAGGTGCGGAAATTCCAGTCCTGGGACGAGCATGAAGACCCTCACCCTGGAAGCATCGGGCCATATGCGATTCTCATGGGAAAGCGAGCAGGCTATTTCGCATTTTCTGCATCCGCTGCACTTGGACAGGTCTCTGGCTATCCAGATGGGTTCTTTCTTAGTTGGCAACTTTGCACCTCTAAGAATTCGTGGATTTCCCTTAGTCAATGCTTTGATTTAAGGATGGTGTAACATTATTACACTTCGCGCAGAGTCCTCAAGCAGTCAAATCGCAACCAAGAAATTTCGCGATAACCTAATAATGTCGAACCTGACAAGAGATGCGGGGGCAAAGGGACGCTTGAGGGTAATAGCCGACTTCCACATGCACAGCCGTTACAGCATGGCAACGAGCGAAAGAATATGCGTCAAGGAGATTAATCGTTTTGCAAAGATTAAGGGTTTAAACATCGTGGGCACAGGGGATTTCACACATCCAAAGTGGCTTGAAGAACTGAGTGAGACGTTGGTTCCTGAACCAGATACGAACCTCTACAAAACTGTTTCAGGTGACAATTCGACCGTGCGGTTCATGGTTACGACCGAAGTCAGCACCGTTTTTGCGGCCAAGAGTGAGGTTAAGAAAGTTCATCATGTTATTCTGACGCCAAGCTTGGAAACCGCAGCGCAAATTAATGACAGGCTGGCAAAATACGGAAATTTGGCTTCAGATGGAAGGCCAACCTTGGACGTTAACGCGGCACATCTGGTCGAGGAGGTCATGGAAGTTACAGGTGAAAACATGGTTTTCCCTGCTCACGCATGGACGCCCTGGTTCAGCATCTTTGGTGCTTTCAGCGGTTTCGACAGTGTTGAAGAATGCTACGAGGACATGACTAAGCACATCTGCGCTTTGGAAACCGGTCTTTCATCAGATCCACCTATGAACTGGAGGCTGAGCAGCCTTGACAAGTTTACGCTGGTTTCAAACAGTGACAGCCACAGTTTCTGGCCGTGGCGCATCGGAAGAGAAGCAAACGTTTTCGAACTAAAGAAGCCAGATTATGACGAGGTGCTGGGTGCCATCCGATCAAAAGACACAGGACGCTTCAAGTTTACGATAGAAACAGACCCGGCTTATGGCAAGTATCATTGGACTGGCCACAGGAACTGCAATGTGTCGCTCTCTCCGCCGGAGGCAGCAAAGCTTGGGAACATTTGCCCAGTCTGCCGCAGAAAACTCACTAAAGGCGTTGAGCAACGCGTTGAAGAGCTTGCTGACCGCCCTGCGAATTTTAAGCCCGAAAGCACCCCCGGGTTCATGCGTCTGCTTCCGCTCTCCGAAATCATTGCCACACTATTAGGTGTTGATTCTCCATCCGCTGAGAAAGTATGGGGCATTTACAATCCGCTCATAGAAAAGTTCGGGGACGAGTACTCTGTTCTGATTGATCGTTCGAGAGACGAACTGAGCTCGGTTGCAGGGGAGCAGGTGGCCGAGGCAATAGTCCGTGTTCGAGATGGAAAGGCCAAGGTCGTGCCTGGCTATGATGGCGTTTATGGACAACTTGTCCTTGATGAGCAGATGCATGACAAAACCTTGCCGAAAAGAGTCCAACAGTTGAATCTTACTGATTTCACTTTTTAGGCCTTGGTCCGTGCTTTATCTGTATGTGTGATGTACGCGTCTACGACAAGCCTTATTAAGTCGCACGATGTACGATGATGTTGTGGTACCTGATGGAGATACTAACACAACAAACATCCAACAATAATGATGCCGTCCTAGCAATAATAGATAAGGTCCTGAACCAGGTCTTCGGGAAAGAAGCGACCATTCTGATCTTTAGGTACATGGAACACAACTATTCCTTGAAACGCAGTGAGATCAGCGACAAGATTGAACTGTTCGCACAGGGGCTTGAGGACTTCCTAAGATCAGGCGCATACGTCATTGAGAGAAAAATTCTCGAAGACATAAATTCCGACTGCAACCTGCTCCGCAGAATGGAACTTGAGAAGGTTGAAGACGAAGCTAGTTTTGTCGCTCAAATGAAAACGTTTATGCACAAAGCGTAACCATGTTCCATCTGATGTGCCACGCATCTCGGGGCACATGACTATTTTTCCTTTCGTAAGCTGTGCGGGCGCTGACAGTTTTTATAAGTCCTAATGAATATTCTTCCAAGAGTAGACGTTTCGAACTGGAAGCGGAGCAGATTTGAAAAATGTTTTAGCCAAGGTGATCAACACTGCCGTTCAAGGTTTCAAGGCTGAATACGTTGAGGTTCGTACCCAGAAACTCTAAAAGACTTAGATCACTGTTAGGGAAGCCCGTGTTGAAGCAGCAAAGCAGGAGATTGAAAATGGGGCGGCACTGCGTGTCCTTGTGAAAGATGCTTGGGGTTTTGCGCGCGCGACCTAGACGGCAACGGCGAAGCAAGCCTGCCAGACCTGACCGTTCTGGCTCTGTACCACGGGCAACACTACCTAGTCCCTGACTATTGCAATGAAAATTACATCTGACATTACAAATAAAAGGGCG